>Ga0082212_10002190_pt1 | contig 28722 bp, 20 predicted proteins | sample TergutNt197P3_FD_71548 | JGI IMG/M metagenome (GOLD analysis project Ga0082212, IMG submission 71548) | Neocapritermes taracua P3 segment gut microbial communities from Petit-Saut dam, French Guiana - Nt197 P3 | ecosystem: Host-associated > Arthropoda: Insects > Digestive system > Gut ...
AAAAATGAATAGCACGACTTAAAATCAAACGTAAAAGGCAAGCCCCAACAAAACGCGACCCGACAAATAGACGTGTGAAATATCCGGGCTAGCCACTCACCACTAGCAACTAAAATAAGGACAATACCCATGAACACAAAAACGAATACCCCCAACGAACCCTTTCCGATGCGGATGATGATGGCGACGGTCTTTTGGCCGGTGGTGATGTGCGGGTGGGGATTGATGTATCTGATTTACAAGTTTAGCAGTTCCCCGTACAACGAAACCATGTTCGGCATTCCGGCTGTTTTATTCACCATCCTCGTGCTGGTCGTCGTGCCGGTGGCGTGCTGGCTGCTGATTCTTCGGAAAGGCTGGTGGCGGGCGGCGGTGATTCTGCTGACCGTCAATTTCACGGCGGGGTTTTATTTTGCCGCAGGCGGTAACTATGTCCGCGTCCGGCCGGACAAACGTGAGATCGTCTTCGGCCACTCCCATTCTTTACCCGCCGGGGCGAACGTGTATTGCAACGGCGTGTTGCTCGGGCAGGTTCCGCTGTCGATTTCCGTGGCCGAGCTGCAAGCGAAAGTTCCCGAATGGACGAGTCCGCCGGAGCAAACGTGGTTCGCGGACGGCGTGAATCCGCTTTATACCTGGTTTCCCTGGGACAGGTTCGACCGCGAGCGTTACGAGGAATACCGCTTTCTCGATGCCGAAAAGCCGTCGCGGGACTTCGACGCGGCAAGCAAATACTGGTGGAAGATCGAACACAACGGGGCAACGAGTTGCTTGCGTGACGACAGGACGTATCGACCGGCCGTTTATGACGACTTCGCGTTCGATCATGAGACGTCTTACATATTGTCGAACACAAGAGCGGTCACGCCGGCGAAACAGATGATGCTCGATTTGGTGATGGACGCTTGGGATCACTTGGACGACAACGAGAAAACGACGGCGTCAAAATACGTCGCAACCTTCCCGTCGGAATGGTTCTGGGATTTTGATCGCTACGGTTGGGACAAAGACAAATTCCGCGAGATGATGGAATTTATCGCACGGGTCCATTACGGTTTTGAGAAAAACCCGTCGCAGGATCAATGTCGGGAACTGCTGGAGCGGATCATTGAAGAAAACCGAAAGAATCGTGGCAACCATTTCTCTGATTATCAACCCGGTCTCGGTAGCGGCCACGTGTCAACCGTCGCCGAAGGGATATTGGCGATGCATGCTCTGCGGCAATTGGGGGATAATGCGATGGAACCGATTCGGCAACTGCTGCGTCGTCACTGGTTTGACGAAGAGGAAACGACCGCTGCGGTGCTGTTTTCCGCTTTGCCGGAAAAAGGAACCCCGGAATTGTTTGACGATCTGGTGCGTTACTTTGCGATGAGCGAACGGTCGTTTGCCACGGTGTTGTCGCAAGACGACGAGTGGACGATTCCGCTGTTTCGCAGCATCATGGCCAACCGAACGCTTGCTTTCCTCATCTCCAAAGACATGGAGGCGACTGCGAAACTCAAGGCGATGGGTTGGATTGGCAACAAGCGACTGGAGCAGTCCATCCGCGATGAAATTGTTCAGTTGATCAAGAAGAACAAAAATAACATCTGGTCTTTCAAGGAGCCGTTGCAACAATATATCGCACTGCATTCCTACTTGCCTTTCGAAGAGCGGGAAGAGTTTCAACGCTGGGTCGAGTCCCTGCCGATTGTCAATCTGGGGATCAAAAAGGAACTGGTCAATGCGTGTCGCAGTTCGCGGGTGTATATTGACGGCGTGTCGGTAGCGGACATGAGGAACACTATGTCTTACCAACCGGGTGCGATCATTCCCGGCGGACTCAACAGTTACGTCTTTTCCGATGGAAAGAAAAAACCCCTGATTATTTTTTTGGACAACGAGAAACCGATTACGACGGAGATGCTTTGCGACTGGCTGCGCGAACACCCGGGCAAGGAGATTGAGGATTATTTCGTGGAACTCGTCCCGAAACCTTTGGAAAACTATTCTCATCTTGTCATGTTTTCCATGAATGCTTTGGTGAGTGACACGTCTCCCGAAGCGGCAACCATTCTCAGGGAATACTGGAATGATCCCGACAAAAACCAAGCCGTGTTGAGTGCATTGATGGTGAACTTTATCGATTACACGATGTCAGGCGGCATGATGCAGAGCGGCAGGGAAAACCTGCGTTTGCCGGGCTTGTATTACGATGTCATGGCCGGGAGGACGGGGTTGGAACCGACGGTCAACCCGGCGGTGATTGAGTTTTTCAAGGACGTCACCGACGACCGGCTTTGCATCGGCTTCATCGAAAAGATGTGGAATTCCGACATCCCGGAAGCGGCGGAACTGATGGAGAAATGGTGCGAATCGGAAAACGTTCACCTCCGCACCCGCGCAGCCGAGGCATTGGTTGCATTCCGCATGCGCGAAAGCTACCGCAGACAAAGCCGCGACCTGCTCCTGCAACTCGCAGAGGGAAAAATCACACCCGACGACCTGCTGCCGAAATCGACCCCGTGGGTTTGGGTCGATGGGAAGTATGTGCAGAGGTAATTCAGAGCCGCGAGTGTCAACGAGCGGTTGAATTGGGGCAGAGTTTCAACAGCCCTGTCCGCTTCATTACTGTCGCGGCTCTGATTCGGTGGTCACACCGTTTTACGGTCGCGCGATATTCGGGCGGTTGGTGGTGATGCTGACAACGCCTGCCTTGCGCATTTCGGCCATGCGAGTCGGATCGTCAATCGTCCAAGCCCAAACCGTGATGCCCGCGTCGTTCAGTCCCTTGACCACGTTGGCGTTCAAATGAGTATGAGCCAAGTCGAGCAGGTTTGTATCCACCTCGTTAGCCGCCGCGATGAGAAATTCGACCAGATCCTCATCACTCTTTTCCCATTTGTCGCCCCAGAGCCAGGCCACGGGAATTTTCGGGGCAAGTTTGCGCACAGCTTTCACGGCGTCTTTCGGGAAAGCGATGATGACAACCTGATCTTCCATTTCCGCCTTTTTGACGGCGTCAATGACCTGTTGCTCAAACCCGGCCTTTTTGATTTCAATGACAGGCCAACACTTCGTATCTTTCAACGCCGCAAGCATCTCGTCGAGCGTTGGAATCTTTTCTCCGGCGAATTTCGCGTCTTTCCAGTTGCCAGCATCCAGTTGGCGGATTTCCTCAAAAGACAAGTCCGTAATATTGACCGGCTTGGGTTTGCCATCCACGATTTCCGCCTTCACGTCGGTTGTGCGGTTGAAACTGCCGTCGTGCATCACGAAAACAACACCGTCACGGCTGATGTAAATGTCGAACTCGCAACCTTCCGCCTTGACATCAATGGCACCCTTCGCAGCGGCCACCGTATTTTCCGGGTAGTCATACGAAAACCCCCGGTGTGCAACCACCGGCAAATCGGGAATCTTGAACTCCTTGGGTGTCACTTTGTCCGCCGCGTTGATATAGCCGCTGCTCACAACCATTAATAGTACCAGTAATGCCATCATCATACCGTGTTGCATTTTGTGTTCTCGCTTTCGTTCCAATGTGTGCTATTCGTAGTATAAACTACCGTACTCAGTATAGCACAAAACGATTTCAAAATCACTATTGCCGACCGGATTATTTCCGTGTTCGATCTGGTCCCGGCTGCCATTGCTAATCCCCATTTATCGACTTGATGCCGTGCTACCGTGTGAATCCCATGTTAAAGGAGAACATTTGCGTGACGTCGCCGGTGTTCGGGTTGATCGGGAAGGCGAAGTCAAACGCAATCGGAACGGGTCCCATCATGGGGATCGACAGGCGGATGCCAAAGCCCGGTGCGATGCGGTAGTTGCTATCCCATTTTGAAATCGACGATTCGACCGTTCCGCTATCGACGAAAAAGACGCCGCGGAAATTGTCGTCCGCCGAAATGGGGAAACAGAGTTCAACCGAGTTGTAAAATTCGAAGTTCCCGCCGACGCCATAACCGGCAATGCGCGGGGTCACGCCGCGGTATTCGAACCCGCGAATCGTCGAGAAACCACCGGCGTAGTAGCGTTCGTAAATCGGCGTCTTGCTTTCTTCCGTAATACTTGCCACGCTGCGCAGGCCGAGTACCCAATGACCGGAACCGTCGCCGCGTTGCCACAAGGAAAAGTAACGCCGGGCATCATAGCCGCCGCGAATAAACTGGTGTGTTCCGATGACCTGTTCGGCATTGACCGTCAGCGTGCCGCCTTCGGTCGGCAAAATTCCGTTGTCGCGCGAGTCATACGTGCCGCTGATGCCGAAAGCATATTGGGCATTGTCCCCCAACACTTGAAACAGGTCCCAAATCGGTATTTGCGGGTCATAAACCCGAATGTTTGCGGCGTTGAAACTCAGAGCGGTCGAAAACCTGTCCGTCCAGGCACGTCCCAGTTGGACGCCGCCGCCTGCCCGATTTTCACGCCATTCGTCATAATAGCGGGTGTAATAGAAGCCGTTCAGCCCAAGTGAAAACCGTGTACTTCCCAGCAACGGTTCCTGGAATGAAACCGAATAACGCTGGTAATTCTGTCCCGGCATGGCTTCGATCAAAAATCGCTGACCGGCGCCGCGAAAAGCGTTGCGCCACCCTGCAATAGTGAAGGGATTGGTCGGCAGTTTGCGCCAGTCGAAGTTGCGTTCCTCAATCGAAAATCGACCGACCAGACCGCTGTCGGAATTGATGCCGACGCTCATGGTCAGGTTGCCGGTTTTACCTTCCTGAACACGGAGGACGGCTTTCGCCCGGGCGTACTCGCCAAAGACCGGGTCATTGTAATCCCGCATGATGCTTCCCGGCGCACCGAGGTCATTGTAGCTTCCCGCCGATGGAAGCAAGCCCGATGCCTGCGTTACCGAGCCGTAACCGTTGTCGCCGAAGTAATCGTTGGGGTTGGTCGTTGCCGGAATGATCGGGTTATACGGCGTTGCGGTTGTTGATGGAGTGGTGGGAATCACACCGCTTTGTGCGGCTAAGTCGTTATACCCGTTGCTCCCACTGGACCCGTTGTAGCCGTTGTTTCCGTAGGGTGAGCTGGGAGCATAGACCCCGCCGCCGACAGGTGTACCGCCGTAAGTGCCGCCGACAGTCATGCCGCCATAATTGGGTTCGCCGTTATTCTGTCCGCCGAACCCTAATGCCGGTGTTGTTGACGAGATGTCGTTCGTGTCGATTGGCAAACGCGGCACCGTCCCGGCCTGCACCGTTGAGGAAGGAGACTGATATGGCGGAACCGTGTAACCGCCCTGTTGCACGCCGAATTGCGAAGTGCCGTAAGGATTGCTGCCGTAAAGCGGCGTGTCTGAAGAACCGGTCGGTGTCGTATAGTCGTCCGGCCATTGCGAATAGCACACGACGTAATCAAACGCCTCGGATTCAGGGAAGCCCGGATGGACGCCGACGCCGTTGCGCTGCTGAATTCTGCGCCAGTCGCGCGGGTCGAGAGCGGACGGGGTTGCGTTGTATGAAATACCGTCGGGACTTTGGCCGCGTATGGTCAAGTCGTCAATTTCCCGTAATTGCATGTCGAGAAAATCTTCGTCTTCGAATTCCAAATCGCCTCCGATGGGCTTAACATAAATTTTCGGCACTTGCCCTTCCATCGGATTGGTGTTGAGAAACCCGTTCCTGGATAAGGAACTTTCCGCTCGTTTCAGTGAATCGCCGGTCGCAACACGTCCCGGTTTGATATTTGACCCTGCCAGATACTTCAGGAGCGTCGAGATTTTTGTGTGTGCCTCATCACCGGCAAATTCGACGGATATCTCATCAATCGTGGTCAGCTTGCTTTCACGAATCGCATACACGATGTCAACCATGCCGGGCTTGTCGGCCAGCAATCGCGGTCTTGCGTCAACCCTGGTGAGCAGGTATCCGTTGTTGCTGTATTTCCGACCGACTGCCGCTCGATCAAGGTCCATCGCTCCTTGCAAGTAGGGTGAACCCGGTTTGAGCTTGAATTCTTTTGCCAGGTCCGCTTCGGTAAAAATATTGTTGCCGAGAAACTTGACGTCGTTGATTTTGAAACGCGGCCCTTCAGAGATGACGAATTTGACTTTGATCCAACTCCCCGGCTCGCTAATTCCCCAGTAGCCGGTGGTTTCCTCAAATACGCGGTCAATCTGGACGTTAAAAAAACCGTGCCGCTGGTAAAAGTCGAGCAGTTTTTCGACGTCTGCGTCGATTTTTTCGCGGCTGAACTCGCCACCGATATAGTAAAACACACCCGGCTTGGAGTCGATGTAGGTTTTCATCCTCATGTTGGAAAGAAAGTACGCCCCTTCAATGGTTGTGGATAAAACACGCTGCCTGACGCCTTCGTTGACAATAAACACAACATTGCGGTCAGAGAGACGGTCGCCCGCACCAATGGTGATGCCGGCCCGCTCAAAACCTTCCGAACGATAAAATTCCTTGAGTTTTTCCCTGGCTTGCAGGACCATTTGCGGATCAACCGGGTCGCCTTCTTTGATGCCGGCTTGCTCTTCGAGTTTTCGCCTGTGAATTTTATGATTGCCGACAAACTGCACCGAATGAAAAATCGGTCGCTCAACCAAATCAAAACGAACGATCACCCCGTCGGCCTTGCGCTGATAGCGCGGTGTCACGGAATGAAAACTGCCCGTCTGGTTGAGCGTGCGTGCGTCTTCCTGTACGGTCTGAAGCCGGAACGGGTAACCGGCCATTGTCTTGATTTTATGTCGTATGGCATTTTCGGGCACCTTGCCGTTGCCTTCAATGATGACTTCGGTGACCATGAGATTTTCGGCTTCGGGATCGACCGGCTTTTTGTCAAACAGATCGACGACTCTGCCGCGTGATTGGTTGTCATCGTAAGGCAACGGGCTATTTTGGTTCCAGTCGCTGTTTTGGCCCCAGTCGCTTGCCCCAAAGGAACTGTCGCCGATTTGCCGTTGTGACTGTAAGATTAGGTCAAAAACGGGCATCTCGTCACTTGTGTCGGTCAGAGACGATTCCGTTGCGGCCCCAAACATGGGCACACCGCCCCCCTGCGATATTGGCGTTGCGAACACTTGCGATTGGAGTTGTGTCGTGTCGCGTTCCGATTCGATCGGTCGCAGACCTTCGATACCTTGAGGAATCATTTCCGAAGTACCGGTGCTAAACGTGTGCATTCGGTGCGAAGGGTCGGTGTCTTGCATCCCTTGCACCATTCGATCAACTTCGCCGTCAAACACCGGATTACTCTCGGCCAACCCTGCTTGCTCACGTTGAATGCCATCATATCCCTGGGGTACTGCCGGCTGGAAAGGCTGTATTGGCTGAACAGGTTGAGAGGAATTGGGGTTTTGGTACTGCGGATATGGCGGGAATTGTTGCTGCGGCTGTGGTTCGGTGGGTGCAACCGGCATTCCGCCATACATGGGTTGGGGGTTCGGCTGAGGAATCGGCTGTGCCGACTGGTATTGTGGGTACCCCAAAGGCTGTATTGGCTGCCCGGCGTTTTGGTTCTGCGACGTGTAAGGCGAATAATCACCTGTGGTTGGGGCAATCGATGAATACCCGGTCACAGGGTTTTGCGCAAAAACCGCAGATGACACGGCTTGAAACGCAAAAACTGTCGCAAAAATCGATAACAGGTTGTTATAATGTCGTAAGGTCATGAGCCACCGCAGGGAGAATCTCAAAATAATGGTGTTCGCTTTTCAATAAAAAAGCCTGCGATGAAACGATACGAAAAAACTTTAGTAAAAACAATACGAATTGCCAAAAAAGAGCTATTTTTCGCGCCATAAGTCGCTTTTGGGAATGCCAAGATTTTGCCTGGTTTCCTCAATTTGCCCAAAGAACCGCACGGCATCGACCGGATAGCCCGCCGTCGGTCGCAGGTTGGGGAGATGCTTTTGCCAGAATTGGTTGAACTCCAGCATGGCCAATTCGCGCAACAATTTTGCCGTCATGGACGCCAGTGCTGCGGGGATGTGACGATCGGCCTTGGCCTGAAAGCGAAATTCGATTTTGCGTCCCATTGCGTTGAGCCGGTAAACGCTCAAGGGCGTGCCTTCGGTAAGAATATCGACCCAACAATCCGGGTAAAACCGGTATAACAGGTCGGCGTAACGATTTCTGCCGCCGTGTTTGTCGCACAAAATAGTGACATCGCCACAATCCGGCAACGATTGAATGGCGTTTTTGATAAGTGAAAGCGTTGTTTCGGACAAAAGCGTCGATTTGTTGCCCAGTCGCTCAATCTCACGATTGAAATCTCGCGGCAAAATTATATTGGCCGAAACACCGTAAAGTGCAATCCCCAATGTGGTTAGTGCGTCTTTGACCTGTACAGACGCAGAACGACAGGATTCTGTATCAAATGGCAACAAATATTCTGACAAATTTTCCAATTTTTGTCCGCATAAACATAGGACAGTCAACACTGAATCGACTAAAATCTCTATTTTACCCGTTTGATACAGCTTTTTGGAATCACCGATCAGTAAAATTTTGCCGTTTTTGCCAAGTTGCGAAGGCGTTTCTGTGACGACTGGCGCAAGCTGGCTTTCCAGTTCCGCAAGAGGATCACTCATCTCAACGGCGGATGTCATTTCCCAAACGACGCAGCCTACCACCAGCGGCCCCAAATTCGGACCGTAACCCGCTTCGTCTGTGCCAAGAATGTAATGTTTCATGCCTGAGTATGGAAGAACGGGGAATTTAATGTATTACCCTAAATCGGCATCATAACACACCATGCTGGAATATGAAACGACATCACGGAATCATCAGCGTACCACCGACGAATCCAATGGATGTTGTTTTTGCGCCACTGTTTTTGTTGCAATTATTTAAGTCGTTTAATAGCAATTGTCTATAACAATTTTGCATCTTTGTGTAAAAAACAGTGATTCGTACACAAAATCGCCCATTTTGGCATTGATTTGAAAGGCAAAATGGGGGACACTTCCAGTTGGAAGACTTTTCATTATTTCTGATTTTTGTTCAATCATGTCACGTCATTTTGTACTAACACTGGTCTTATTTATGTTCCTGACGGCAGGCGGATGTTTGCATTTTCGGGACAACATGCCTGGACTCTCCAATGTGACACCCGAACCAAACCCCATGTTTGTGCCATCAAGTGACCATGATTACGTGTGGGAACGTATCGTTGATGCAGTAAACGATTATTTCGAGATTGAACGGGAAGCCTCCATTCGTGAGTATGGAAATCTTGCGTCAGAAGTGACCGAGGGACGCATTGATACCCGTCCACAAATCGCTGCGACGTATCTTGAGCCGTGGTTTCAGGATTCGGTCACGTCGGAAGAACGCTTGGTGAATACTTGTCAAACAATCCGTCGTCGTGCAACCGTGCGAGTCGTTCCGGAAAACAACGGTTTTTTGGTTTTTGTCTCAGTTTATAAAGAACTGGAAGACCTTGAGCGGCCACTGGCGGCAAATGCCGGAGCCGCTGGGTTTACGCAAGTCAATGCCATCAATACAATTACGAATGTCGGAAGCGATGCCCCCGCTTCTTACGGCTGGATTCCGATGGGACGCGACACGGCCTTGGAACAGCGCATTCTTTTGAAAATCCGTCACAATATCAGCAATCCACCAATGACTATCCATTGAAGCCCCTTGAAATCTGACCGTTTTTTTGCGACAATGGTTGTGGTGTTTTCCCCTTTCCCCTTTCTTTACAACAGGAGCTACAGATAATGAAACGATTAACGCAATTGGGAATTCTCGCCTTAGTTTGTATCGCCATGACTTTGGCCGCCATCGCGCAGGAACAGAGCGTCGCATTGACGCCGGTTCCCCGCAATGATGATTGGTGGCAAAAACGTCACGCCGAAAAAGTCGAACTGATGAAGCAGGGTGACATGGATCTGCTTATGATCGGCGATTCGATCACACACGGCTGGGAAGGCCAGAAGGAAGTTTGGGACAAGTTTTATGCCGACCGCAAGATTCTCAACTACGGTTTCAGCGGCGACCGTACCGAGCATGTCCTCTGGCGATTACAAAATTCCCCATTGGATGCCATCAGCCCGAAAGCCATCACGATCATGATCGGCACCAACAACATCGGGCACGGCAGTAGCAATCCCAGTGAAACCGCCGCCGGCATTCGCGCCATTGTCGATCTTTTGCAGAAGCAGTATCCTGACGCAAAAATATTTGTGCTGTATGTCTTCCCGCGCGATGAGAAACCGGACGGCACGCTGCGTCAAAAAGTCAACGAGATCAACCGTTATCTGCCTGCACTGCTCGGTAAGCTCAACAACGTGACGCTGTTGGATATAGGCGACTTGTTCCTGAACGATGACGGTGTGTTGCCGAAAGACATTATGCCCGATTTCCTGCACCCCAATAAAGACGGCTACATGATCTGGGGCAAGACACTTGAGCCGATTCTCAAGCCGATTTTTGAGTAATCGACATACGATCAATGCTACCCGGCGGTCACGGCGTGACCACCCTGCCTTAACGCGGCGCAGACTCTGCCGACAACTTCGGTTGAGCCGGAATGACAACCCGGAATGTTGTGCCGATTGTTTCGTCGGAGGTAAAATCGACCTTACCGCCGAGGTATTTTTCCCCGAGTAGTCTCATGCTGTAGGTTCCGATGCCGCGTCCCGCTTTTTGCTTGGTGCTGAACGACCTCTTGAAAATCTGATAGCGAATGTCGTCAGGAATCATGCCGGGGTTGTTGACATTGAACGCAATGTTTGTGACGTCCTCGACTGCCGAAAGGGAAATGGCACTTCCGGCCGGAGAAGCCTCAATCGCGTTTTTGACCATGTTTCCCAAAACGCGCATGAGCAACAGACGGTCGGTCGTTATCACATGGGCCATGGAAGGTAAAACGATGATGTTGTGGTCTTTGCCGGTTTCGTGTTTCTGATAATTGGCCGCAAGAGCCATAAGCAGCTTCTGAGGTTGAACTGCGTCACGCTGAACGGCCAGTTCACCGCTTTCCGCACTGATCAATTGCCGATGCGCATTTACCTCGTCGTGTAACTGTTCGCACAGATCGGCCAAAAAGGAGATGTACTCATTGCCGCCCTCGACCATCGGTACATTCGCTTCGCTGATATCATCGCTTTGTAGAACGTCAACATAACCCTTGAGGCAGCCGATGGTATTGAGGACATCGTGAAAAAACAGACGTTGGAAAACTTCGAGTCGCTTGTGTTGCGAGTTGTCTTCAAGAAGCAGCGAATAGAATGTGTTCCCGTCAACCTTAAAAGGCGAAACGGTCACTTTCAGTTCGGCACAATGAGTGACGCCATCGGAACCGTGCGATTCAATGCAGCATTCCCCCGTTGCTTTTTCGCCGGTTTCAATCGTGTGCAGAATCGTATTGACCGCGCCGCACGTGGTACAAGCCTTGCCGGTCCCACATCCTCCCGGACCGGAATTGGCATACTTGCAGTTGAATGCCTCACCGGGACGCTTGCCGAGCATAGCCCACACATTATCACTAAACTGCTCCTTCGTTCGACTGTTGGCCCCGATGATCTGTCGATGGTGATTAAGAATGACCATGGTGAGAGGAACCGCATCAAAAGCGGTAACAAGCACCTCGTTGTGCGCAATGGCATCCGTCTGCCGGGTGATTTCCTCATCGGTCAGTCTTTCAGGCGGGGCATGATATGTGGAAACAACCAGGTTGTCCATAACCATCGTGTTTTCACTTTGGCAATAGGACATGATGTTCTTCTCCGTATCGCTTGATCGGAAGGCGTCACCATCATTGGTTACGGGAAACTAATACTATTCAAATTCAGTTTTTTTGTATCATATTAATTATAGCTTATTCTACACATAAATCGGGTTTAAATTGAATAAAAATTTTGCATGGAATATTGCGATAAAAACAATTGCAACATTAAAACAAGAATAACAGGTCGGAAAGATATGGCTTTTCAGGAAAAATGGCGGGTTGTTCCCAAAATGGGATATATGCAACATGTAGGTCATACCATATAATACTGCTTCATTTATTAGTAGTTTTGGGGAGTATCCGTTCACGAATACGAAGGGAATAACGAATGAATAAAGTACGATTTGAGATAAAAGCCATGCCATGAAAATCGTGATTGTCGGCAAAAACGGCCTGTTGGGAAGAGCGTTGGCACGTCATGCCTCTTCGCTTAACCTGTGTGAGGGTCAAGATTTCGTGTCGCTTGACTTGCCTGATTTCGATGTCACGTCACGGCGGTTTGCTCTCGAAACGCTGGGTGAACTCAAACCGGAAGTGATGATCAATACGGTGGGTATTACGATGATCGACTGGCTCGAAAAAAAACCGAACACCGCCCGAACCGTGCATGTGCAAGGGACGGCCAATCTCCGGGAAGCGGCCAAACGGGCAGACGCTTTGTTGGTGCAGGTTTCCTGTGCCGAAGTGTTTGCTCATGTTTCCGCCATGCAAACTGTTGACGATTTTTCACCGTATTCGGAGGAAATCACGCCATACCCGGAAAGCGTTTATGCGAAAACGAAACTTGACGGCGAACGTGCCGCCGGTGAAGCCCCGCGTCATCTCATTGTGCGAACCGGGCCGCTTTTCGGCAAGGTCGGCGAGCGCAGTACCGGTAATTTGGTCGAAACGCTTTTGAATTCGCTTCGTCGGCAAGAAAAAATGAGCGTCATAAACGACCAGTGGGCGTCCTACACTTGGGCGGACGATCTTGCTCGTGCGATTTTTGCGTTGATCGAACGATGCTGCACCGGGTTGTACCACGTTGCCAACGCGGGAATGGCTTCGCCGTTTGATATGGCACAAGAAATCGCACGTCAAACGGGTATCCGCCGGAAGTTTATGCCGATTTCCGCCGCCGATTATGGCTTCGTCGCACATCGGGCGAAATACACTGTGCTCAATACCGCCAAGTACGATGCCGTCGAAGGCGTGCCGAAATTACCCGATTGGCAAACGGCTCTGAGTCATTACCTTGTCTCGCGAAATACGATATGAAACGAACACATGTCTGGTCATTCCCATACGTCGCAAGAACCGGAACGTTACGGCGTGATTGCCGTGGTTATGCAGGACGAAAAACTGCTGGTGATCCGGCGGTCGCAGTTCGTCATCGCACCGGGCAAGCTTTGTTTTCCCGGTGGGGGAATCGAGCCCGGTGAAACGCCGGAGCAGGCACTGGTGCGCGAGTTCCGCGAAGAACTCGGCGAAGCAATCTTCCCGGTGCGGCAAATCTGGGAAAGTATGACTCCGTGGCGGGTTCATCTCCGATGGTGGGTTGTACGACTGCCGGAACCGTTTACACTCGTCCCGAACCCGCAAGAGGTCGAAGCGGTTGAGTGGCTCGCCTTCGCCGAATTACGCGGTCACCCCGATCTTCTGTCGAGTAACATTCCCTTTCTCGACCACTTTGCCGACAGATTGACATTGTTCCGATAGTGTCAGGACTCACTGTTCATAATAATCATACAGATCAAACAACACATTTCGGAGATTGCCCTGATGTCGATCGAACAGAGTCCGACACAGGTTTTCATTCGGCGGTTCCATGTCGGGGAGGTCGCGAAACAAGTACCTGATGATGTGTTGGAGCGTGGCGTCCGTCGTTTCGGTGTGCCGTAAGACGGGTAAACGCCATGCCGGGCGGTGCGTTGTGATCAAAAGGCCGCATTTTCCTTTTCGGCAAGCCCGTCGCAGTCGAATTTTTTGGGCAAGTGCCAGTTGTTCGTAACCGTCAACCACGGTGATGGGTATTTCTTTCATTGCGCCATATAAGAATTGAGAGGCAAGAAGATTCTGCCGTTCCCAAAATTTTAGCGGAAATGATCGCTGACCATCGTGCAAGGTGAAGTGATTGACAATGTGTTTTTGACACTCAAGGTAACGCACAAATTCGTAAAGAAACGTTGTTTTGCCTGTGCCATGACCGCCGGTAATTTGTGATCTATAATCGAAATTACGGAATTTCTCATAAAAATCATTAATAATGGGATCATCGCGCAAAGAATCATCCCCGAAATGCCAGGGAATCTTTCCGGGGGTTGTTTTTCTCGTCGAAAACGGGTTATGTTTCACATCAATACAATCTTCGACATGCCGTCACCAAAAGTATCTTCGACATCGTTATTATCCGCAGATAAACGCAGATTTTCGCAGATGATTAATCAATGCAGGAAATTCTGATCGAATAAAAAACGACTCATAGTAAGCATATCTATTGTATAAATTTTTTATTTTTACTGTTTTTATTACACAAAGTTTGACTGAATTACCTTATCTGCGTCAATCGGCGTGTATCTGCGGATGAATATTTGTGTCGATAGTATTGGCCGTCATCGGGTGGAATAATAATTGGCCGGTACAACATTTCCGCCTGAGAAGGTTTGGTGGGTTGAAACAGGCTGCGTCTGAATGACCCTTTGTCCACTACTGGGGGGCTGCGAAAACTCGCTGTCATACGTCTGTTGGGGGGTTGCCGTGGAATGGTACCCGCCCACATAATAGGCACCGCCTCCATATCCTCCGTAGTGTGATCCGGCACGCATTCCGTCGCCGGCCATAGCGTTAGCGACCGGGCTTCCTTCAATATCTGTGTAGGACGCACACATCCTGCATCCGGAAAACATCGTCAAACATAGAATGATAATGCAAAATGAGAAAAGACGCAACATTTTGGTATTGCTCCATGAGTTACTGGTTACTTTTTGTTGCAAATTTGCAACAGTTCCGACGAGAGTCTCGCAAGAAATGCTCGTCACACAAGTAATTTTATCGTCAATACAACCAAAATAATCCGCAAAAAAGTTATATTTTATCGTATTTTTTTATTAATTTTCATTTATTCCTGTTAAAGTCTCAAGTTTTCAATATGAAATGACTATCGTGACTTTTTTTCATTACTATAATAGATATAAGAAAAGCTATTTATCGTACATTTATATTAAATTTACTATTTGCCACATTTTTCCTATATTAATCTTCATGATTTTCAAGATTCTCTATTATTTTACCGATTTTATATAAATCACACATTTCTTATTTTTTTAGCATAATACCTAAACATACAATTGTAGATAATTAATATATCCTTGTTTTTGGCACGTCTTTTGCTTTTATCATTTTTCACTACGCTACTTGTATGCAAATTGCTACAAGTCATCTTGAGCGGTTGTTGTTAGGTGATTTTGCCAACAGAGCAATTGAGTTTCACAAAAATCAGCCACAACTCTCGTCAATTCGGTTCACTGACATGTACGTCTTGTCAACTTGTTATGAAAGTCACACATTATGGTAAAGAACAACACGAATCCCCAAGTTGAGAGCCCGGTCTATTCCCAGATCTCAACACCCGTCAATCCCCATCAAACCTTCGAGTTTAGTCTTTTCGATCTCTTGACGATTATGAAGCGTCAGGTAGGGCTTATCATTTTCGGCATATTGTTTTGCCTGGTCTTGGGCTTCCTGTACTATGCCCAGGCAGAACAGCTGTACAAATCGGAGTCACAATTGTTCATCATTGAACGGAATTCAACCGTAGCCCTTGATCCGGGTTCCTCCGTTTATACAAATGTGCAGGACAGTCTGTTGGCATCGCACATTATGATCATTCAGTCAACGCGGATTCTTACGTATGCTTATGATTTGCTCAAGTTGGAAAACAACCCGGACTTGGAAAGTCTGTATTCGAAGTCGAACGCAGTCAAATATATCAAGGGAAATCTCAAAGTCGCAAAAGGCGGCGAAGGAAAGTTGAAATCCGCCATGGTCCTGGCAGTTTCCTATACCAGTCCTTCGAAAGAGGAATCCGAGGCTGTTCTTTCGGCCATTGTCAAAACCTACATGGACTATGTAAAAAAAGAATACAGTGACCCTACGGAACAAATCGCCGAGCTCCATAAGGAATCGAAAGCGGAATTTGAAAAACAACTGAAAAAACTCAGAGATGACATGACGGATTTCTGGGTAGCGCACCCGGATTACCAAGTCCTGACCGGTGTCGGCACAACGACGCAGTTTCTCCTTTCCGAAAGTTACAAAGAGCAACAAGCACTCAACAGGAAATTGACCGAGACGAAATCTCAATTCATGTCCCTGGAGAGAATCTCCAAGTCGACAGATTCCGCCAGTGAAAGCGATATACTCGGTGCGATCATGGCCAACATACCCAGTGATTTGACCGGGTTTCTCAAAGACATGACAAACGGAGAGGTTTTCTACAATCCTGAAAATCAAAGGATGGCGGATTATCGCAAAATTCAAGTTTCATCCATTTATTCCGCATTGTTGAACAAACGATTGGAGTTACAGGTTTTGGCTGAAGGTGTGCTTGGTCCGGAAGGCCCTATGGCTCAGAATGTCAGACAATCGATTTCTCTTTTGGAAGACATGTTGGAACAAATTAAGCGAGAAGATCGGGAAACAGCCGTCACGCCGTTTATTACCTCCACGCTTGACATGTTGAAGACGTTGAAAAACAAGGCCAACGAATCCATCGCCAGTCTTGAAATGCAACTGGAAGAAGTGGAATCAACGATTGAGCATCTGAAATCGCAACTTCTTGAACAAGGGGCGTTGGAACTGGAATATGAAAACCTTCTCACACAACGTTCCATCACGGAAGACATGATCAAACAGATTGGCAATAAATTAAACGACTTTGCCAAAGTTCAGGCATCTGTCGGTTTGAATGTGGATCAGATTGATACGCCGCGACTGGCAGATAAACCGGTTTGGCCGAGTCTCCCCATAGTTTTTGGTATTGCTCTTGTCGCCGGTATGTTTCTGGGTTGTGCTTTGGCCTATCTGGTCGATCTGATGGACAGAACGTTCCACTCCCCGTCCGAAATCGGCAACATGGTCGGCTCACCGGTGCTGGCACAGCTTCCGAAATTACGCGTGGTCCAACGTCAACGGAAATGGATGCGTTCCCAGAAAAAGCTGGGCGTCATCATGTCGGAAATCGTTGCGCACCACAAACCAAAATCCACCGAGGCAGAAGTCTTCCGCGGCTTGAGAACATCGCTGTTGGTCGGGATGAAAATGCAGAACAACACAGTTCTCCAGGTGACCAGTACCAATCCGCACGACGGAAAAACGACGATTGCAACCAACTTGGCCGTTTCGATCGCCAATTCCAACAGGCGGGTATTGCTCATCGACGGCGACTTGCGATCACCGAACTTGCACGCAATTTTCGGCATCGCTAACGGAACAGGCTTGTCCAATTACCTGCACAAGGAAAAACAATTCGACGATATTCTCTTGACAACGCCTGTTGAAAATCTGACCCTGGTCACAGCGGGAACCAACTGCAAGGACCCGGCCGAAGTTCTCTCATCGCCTTTGTTCAAGCAGTTTCTGGAGGAAGCCAAAGAAAAGTTCGATATCATCGTGCTGGATACGCCACCGGTGCTGGCCGTATCCGATACCTGTATCATGGCTTCGGAGGTGGACAATGTTCTCTTGGTGGTTCGTGCCGTCAAAAACGGGCGACCGTCCGTCATGCATGCCGCCTACCTGCTCCGCGAAGTGGGGGCAAACATTTGCGGTATTGCCGTGAATACTTTCCGGAGCCACAGGTTCTACAGTTCCCACGGCGACAGCCGTGAAAACTACGGGTATGGCTACGGCTATGGATATGGCTACGGGTATGGATATGGCTATGGATATGGCGGCTATGGCAATACTTACGGCTATACCTATGGCGATGATTCGGACAATGATAAACCATCGCGAAACAGCCAAAAAACTGCCGCCGTATCGTAACGGTAGGGTGGTCACGCCGTGACCGGCGAAACGAAATAACCTGCGTTCGGTTTCCGTGACTTTCCTGAGCGCAGGACAAGAAAGACATGAGGGGAAACTCTCGTGTCTTTTTTTTGCGCAATGAGTTTTTTTGCTGGCTTTTCGACGATTAGTACGCTAAAATTGGGGTAAATCAGAGCCACGACGGTTACGGAGCGGTCGGGCAGGTTGAGACTCTGTCCCGCTTCGACCGCTTGTTGACACGCGCGGCTCTGATTCATACGGTTGCATCGCCAAAAACAGGGAACGGCATCATGGGTTACCAAGTCTATATCATCCTATTCCTGATGGGACTATGTTGTCTCATTGCCGGGCCCGTTGCGTTTTTCATGGTCATGCGACTCTTCGACCGTGTTGACCGGCTGGAAGACGCCAACAACCGCCAAAGCGAAACGCTCAAGCAGCTCGCGCAGTTGTGCCAATCACTCAAAAGCAAATCGGATGAGCAGGAACGCCTCGCGCGATTACAGCAGCTTTCACAACAGGATAGTTGCGAGTTGCGAGTTGCGAGTTGCGAGAATTCTGTTGCGAGTGACGATCTAGTTGCGAGCGGCGAGTTGCGAGTTGCGAGCGAAGAACAAATTGTCGAAGCCGAACTGGTTCCGGCGGAAGCTGTCGTTGCAGAAATACCTGAAGTACCGCCGGAACCAATCAAACCAGTCACGTTTTTTTTGGAAATCGCCGAACAGCAAGTTACGCCACAACCTGTCGCTCATGTTCCGCTTGAAGTCGCTATGTCAGTGGCGAAAGAACAAGCCGAGCGAGAAGAGACACACCACGATTTCTTCGAGCCGAGAGTTTCACCGGAGGCTTCAGATTTCAGGCTTCAGGAAGAAGTAACGGATGCAAACCCTGAAGTCCAAAGTCTGAAGTCTGAAGCCTTCTCCCCTAAAGTCCGAAGTCCGAAGCCCAAAGTCTTACCCGAAGCCCGAAGCCCGAAGCCCGAAGCCTTTTCCTCCCAATGGCTCTCCCTCGAACTGCTCATCGGTCGCAAGGTGTTGCCCTGGGTGGCCAGCGGGCTGTTTTTGCTGTTCGCGGTCTTTTTGATTCAATACGCCTTCGAGAAAGCGTGGATCACCGAGATTCACAAGGTCATCGGCATGGGATTGCTGTCGGCGATTTTTCTCGGCGTCGGCAAATATTTCGCCGTCAAGCGGCTGCGCTATTTTGCGACCGCCCTGACCAGTGCGGGCATTTCCATCGCGTTTTTGACCGGCTACGCGACTTACGGCTTTTACCACCTGCTGCCCATGCAATACGCAACGGCCATCATGTCGGCGGTCGTGGTCGGCTCGTTCCTGCTGTCGCGCTATTACGTTTCGCGGCTGCTCGGCATCGTGTCGATCATCGCGGGCTTGGCCGTGCCGATGCTGCTCCAATCGGAAACCGATCAGTTCAACGAGTTTTTCTCGTATTTGATTCTGCTCAACGTCGGCACGGTCGTGCTGATCAACGTGATGAAACGTCCGCCGATTGCTGTGCTGGCCTTCGTCGGCACGCAGATCGAATTTTGGCTCTGGTATCGCCTCAATTACGAACCGGAAAAAATCCAAAGCGTCATTATTTTTCAAGCGGCGTTTTACTTCGTGTATCTCATCGACACGAGCCTTGCGACGCTGCGTCCGAAACAACGGGCAACCTGGGACGACGCCATGCGGGCGATCATCTCACCCGCCCTGTTTTACGGGACGAGCTGGTTCCTATTACACCGTACCTGGCCCGAATGGACGCAAATATGGATCGGCATCATCACGTTCACGTTTGCCGCGTGGTACGCAATTTTGGCCGTCATTTACGCGCGGCGGCTCTCGCGTTTGTGGAACCGCAAGGCCAACGACGAGTTGAAGCTCTATTGGACAGGCGGCCCGGCGGCGGCAACGGTCATGTCGCTGTCCTTCCTCGCACTGGCCATTCCGCTGCATTTCGAGGCCAACGCGATCATGGTCGGCTGGATCACCATCGGTTCGGCCCTCTGGTGTTTCGGCAACCTGTTGGGCAACCGCACCTTCGTCAACATGTCCGTCGTGTTCCTGCTGCTCGGCACCGGACGCATGATCGGTTGTGACATTTTGCACCGTGACCCTTCGCTGCTCACGCCGCTGCTCAACAGTTACGCCATGCCGGTCTTCTGTGCCGGACTGGTCATGTGTGCGGCAGGCTGTTTTGGGTATCATATTTTGAAGAGGGAAGAGGTAAAAGGTAAAAGGGAAGAGGTAAGAGGGAAAACCGGAAACTTTTTACCTTTTACCTCTTACCTTTTACCTCACCCTGATCTCAATCTCCAATTCAACTACCTCATCGGCTATTTCGGCCTGCTCGTTGCGGTGGTTATGCTCTCGATTGAGACCTTTGAGTATTTTCACCTGCGACCGGGCGATTTCATCATTGCCTGGGGAGCTTGCAGTATCTATGCCTTGACGGTGCTTTGGGCCATCGTCGGTCTCTTGCTTTTGACCATAGCCCTTGCGTGTAAGACACCGACAATACGTGTTGCATCAATGATTATGTTCGGCATCGTGGCATGCAAATTGCTGATTGTCGATTTGTTTTTACGCACGGGTTTTCATCCCGAGTTGGAACCGATCATCAACACGGTCACGATCGCGCTGGCCTGCGTGTCGCTTGCGCTGATTGCCCTGCCGACGATACTGCGGTCTTACGGTCGCCCACCCATGCGGGAAATCCGCTTCACCGCCAATATCTTCCGACTCGGCGGCGTGATCGCAATCTTTGTGCTGGCGTCGATGGAGTGTTATTATTATTTCCTCAAATATCCGCAGCAACTCGTCATTGACTCGCTTATGGGTGATGATCGGGTATTTTTTGCACATGCCTCACTTTCTGTGCTGTGGGGACTCATCGCACTTGTGACGTTGGAATTTGGCATGTATGCAAAAATGCGGCCTGCCCGGGTAGCGACCGTTATCATTCTTGCGCTGGCAGGCATCAAGATCGTCGCCCTTGAGCTGTTTGCCGCACCTGTCTATGGGATGTCTTTTGCCAACCCGTATTTCCTGACAATCCTCGTCCCGTCACTGGTTGCAATGATTGCCGGTGTTTGGGCGACACGTTTACAATCGCTTACATCGGAAAATGAACGTAATGCCTTGACTTCTACAGGGATTTGCGGACTGCTACTCGTCATCATCAGTTCGTCTTTTGAGTGTTGGCATCATTTCGCGGTTGCCCCGATACATTTGAAGGAATATGTTGATATGTTCAACTCGATAGATGGAAAGGGATATTACAATCCTACCGACATCTATCGTTTTAGCCATGATTTTGTGATCACGTTTTTCCAAGCCCGTGCAGCATTAGCGGTCTTCTGGTCAATATGGGCCATCGTGCTATTCACCATTGGCATGACAATGCGTTCGCAAATTTTGCGTGTGTTGGCAATGTTGCTTTTGACGCTGACGGGCATATTCACCGCGTCAATGCAACTGTTCGCGCGGCCTGATGTTTACGAAACCGCACTGGCCAACCCCTACTTCCTGACCATCGCGTTTGCCTTCATGACGATGATTCTGCTGGCCATTTGGGGGACGCGATTGCAACGGCTGGCCTCGAACGAAGAACGCGGCTTCCTCACCGCCATCGGGCTGGGCGGACTCGGCCTCGCCTGGGGCGCGATGACCGTCGAATGTTACAGTTTCTTCCACATCCACACCGAACAAAACGCTCTGTACATCGCGCACACGTCGGTCACGGTGTTCTGGACGGTGCTGGCCATACTCATCGCCCTCATCGCACACGCCACACGGTCGAAAGTGCTGCGTTACGCCTCCGTCGTTTTGCTCGGCATCACGCTTGTTAAGATTTTGCCCTACGAATTGTGGCACCGCCCCGGCGATTTCGCAACGCTGCTCAATCCGTTCATGCTCTCGATGCTGTTGCTCTCGCTCGCACTCATGGCCCGGGCGGTCATCGCAACCCGCGTTCGCCCGACGGAAAACGTCATCGAACGGCACATCATGTTCGCCCTCGGTTTGGCCGGTCTGACGCTGATTTGGGTTGCCCTGTCCGACGAATGTTTCCGCTATTTCAAAATCGACATCGAGCCGCGTTCGCTCTTCACGGCCAATGCGTCGCTGACCGTGTTTTGGACGCTCTTGGCCGTGACGCTGCTGTTGGTCAGCCAGGGTTTCCGTTCCGTCGGCCTGCGTGTCACGGCGATTGTCCTGCTGATGATCACGTTCTTCAAGGCGATTCCACTTGAATTGCTGTCGCGCCCCGGCAGTCTTGAGCCGCTGCTCAACCCGTACATGCCCGTGCTGACGCTGCTGTCGGTCGTGATGATTGGAGTCGGCATTTTAGCGCAGAGCGCAAAGCGCAGAGCGCAGAGATCAGAGTTTCAAAATGAAAACCACTCTGCACTCTACCTCACCACCGAGCAACAGACCGGTCAGGTGCTGGCATTTGCGGGTTTGGCGTTGCTGTTCGTCTGTTCGTCGATTGAGTGTCACGATTCGGTGCGCTCACAAATCGGCGACGAAAAAGCGGCTTGGGTCGCACAAATGGCCATTTCGATGCTCTGGTCGGTGTTCGCCGGGGTGTTGGTGTTCGTCGGAATCGTCTGGCGTTCGGCGGCACTTCGCTGGGTGGCCATTCTCCTGTTCGCCGTGACCACGTTCAAGGTCGTCATCAACGACATGGCCGACTTCGACCGCATTTACCGCATCGGCGCGTTTTTCGTACTCGCCCTGGTTATGATGCTCGCCGCCTGGGCGTACCAGCGTTTCAAACCGGAAAAACCAATGTAACCTTACACGAATTGTTTCACACCACGAAGATCACGAAATACCACGAAGAGTCATCAATCCGCAGATTGACGCAGATGTACGCAGATCATTTTTAAAATATCTTTATACTCATCTGCGTTAATCAGCGTGTATCTGCGGATAATAGCTTCGTGCATCTTTGTGCCCTTCGTGGAAATTATAAACGTGAATGGTTTCCCGTAATAGTTCAATCAGGCAAACAGCAATGCACGAGCTGGTTTACACATCCGCACCGAAAGGTTTGAAGCCCGGCAGTCAGGGGTTTTGCACGGTGGCTTGCAGTGCCGGAATGCCGCCGAATCTGATGACTCGCCTGGAGTCGTTGAGCGGTTATCGGCACCATATCCAGCCGGGACAACCCGGGCAACATACTGCCGGCGTCAATCCGGTGGTGCGTTCGCATCTTGTTGTGCGAATGGGCGGTGTGGTGTGGCATGTTCTTTCACGCATTTCCGATGCCGGTATTGATTACACGCAACGGGCAAACAAAATCGCGCATCACATCGTTTTGGAACCGTCGGAGTTACCGGCGGTCGGTCCGGCGGCGTTACTTGCCTGCGAAAACCGGTTTTATCGCCGTTGGGACGACGAACCCAAACTCATTATGAAACCGTCGCCGTTTCCGCAGGTCAAATCGTCGCCGCAAATTTGCCGCACCTGGGAAAGCGTCACCGGCGACGCAGGCTGGGGCGGCGTCCTGGCGGATACGGCACGCGAAAGCCGACAGGTGCAATTGGTCGTGATGCCCGAAACGGACGTGCTCGCACTGTTCGGGGAATCGTTGGCACTACTGTCCCCCGACTTGCGTTGGCAAACAACGCTGACGACCTGGTTTACTCGATTCCCAAGCGGGTTGGATTGCCGCTGGCGTTGCATCGTTGCCGGTTCGCCGGAAATGTCGCAAATAGGACTTACGCCCGATGTGATGGTCATTGACCTGACGCAGCCGCTCAAAACGCCGGTGCCAACTCCGTTGGTCAAAGCGGCGCGAAGCGGCAAGGCACCGACGGCTTTTGTCAACGTCGCAAACATCGCGGAACTCTCCGCCACAATGGACGCGGAACGAGCTTCCGATGATCGCGGCGACGGGACGTCGGATTCGCACACCACTGACACCACTGACACACCTGTCGATACGGCACCGATTGCCAAGCAGGGGAAAAAACCGAAAAAACGGAAACGTGCCAAGCCAAATCGCTTTGCCGAAAATCACGAACAACGTTCCACGAACACGAAAGAACAGGCGACATGGGGACTGCTCCTGTTAATCGGACTTGGCCTGTTGTTCATCGGGGTGCCGATGCTGTTGATCGTGGCTCTTGTGTTACGGAATCGCTAACGAATCGCAACCGGGGCGGGGTTCATCGTGAGGAACAATTCCGTCCAGCCATGGGTATGCCGGGAATTACGGGTTCGGGTGATTTTATACTGCCGACCGTCGGGAAGTTCGACGATGTCGTCCTTTTGCAGGTGTATGAAATCGCGGAAGTACAACCGCAGTTTTTTCATGTTGTCGGTGATGTTGCTTTTGCGTTTGGCCGGCAGGTTATCGCGTATCAGTTTCGCAGAGAGGTTCGTTTTGGCCCGTTGCCATGCGGTCGTCACGATATCGGTTTCCGATATGGCGGCAAGCGCACGCACAATGTTGACTGCGTCATGCGGCAGAAAGTCGGTCATCGGCGTATAAGCGTGGCATTGCCAAATACCGCGATGCTCAATGGTCTTCACCTTTTTGATGCGCCATACGGTGCCGTCTTGTGCAATGAGTGTGTCGCCTTTTGCGGGACGTTTGGCCAAGTCGGTGGCGGGAATCTCCCACATTGCGCTACACACGGGAATGATCGGCGCGGCAGGTTCCTGAGAAACCGACGCGAACGACACCGTTTGCGAAATGCAGACGTTTGCAGTGAATTCTTCTCCGCGAATGGTGATGGGTTGGGACATGGGCAGTTTCTGGGCAAATGGTAGGGGCAGCCCTACGTGGCTGCCCAAGAACATGGGGTTGAGGGGAGTAGATGGGCAGTCACATAGGACTGCCCCTACACTATCACGTAGTCCCCTGTGAACGGAACTCAAACGGCTCATCGGCGGCGATTTTTTCATCACACCAGTTGACGATGCCGAGCAGACGCTGCATATAGGCACTCCAACTGAAGGTGCGTCCGTCGACCGTATAGGCCGGTTGCGGTTGCGAGGTGATCTCGGTAATGACGTTAAGCGTCTGGGAACGGATAAGGCGGTAGTTTGTCATAGTTGCGAGTTGCGAGTTGCTAGTTGTTAGTGATGAGTGGTTAGTGGTTGTATGAGTTGCCAGTTGCGAATTGTCAGTAGCGAGTGATTAGCGGCAAGAAAAATACTCGCAACTCGCCACTCGCTACTCGCAACTCAAATCACGCAGTGCATTTCACAACATATCGCGGATTCAGCACGGCGGGGGTGCCGCGTTCGCTGGCCTTGAAACGGACAATGATGTCCTGATTGAAATCGGCTTCGCTGCCGGCGGCGGAGTGCGTGACCGTGATCGGCCAGTTTTCCATGTAGGCGAACGCCTTGCGGAAATTACCCAGAAACCAGTAATCGCTCGCGGCGGTTTCGGTCACGCCGGAGGCAATCAAACGACGCAAGGCCAACCGGCTGGCGACGACCTTGTAATGCCCAAACGGATTCGGTGCGGTCATGGTATAGTCGTCGCTCGTGTTCGAATACTTGGTCGCATAAAAAATGCGATGAGCCGTATGACGATTTTTCGGCATGACCAGCACGGCGTTCGGTTCGATCAAAACCGGCTCTTTTGTGTTCGGGTCGAGAATATTGGCCAGCAGATTTTCCGCCGCGTCAACATTCGACAAGTCATCGAGCACATTGCCAGACTTCGTGTTAAACCAGGGATCGGTTGATGCGCTGTAGTACGTGTTGTACTGCTCGCCCTTCCATTTGTAGCTGTTCGTGATGCCGAGCACGGTGTCGAGAATTCGCTTTTCCTTATTCAAGGCCAGCACTTCACCGACTTCCGCCGCGCGACTCAAAATGAGGTGTGTGCGGTCGAAGAAGATCGCTTCCTTCGTGACAGGCACGATGAATCCGTGTTTCGTGGTCGATGGCGTTTCGATATAATCTTCGCCGAAACCGACATGCGGATAACTCATACCGGGTGCGATGTCAAACGACTTGTCCGCAATGCCGGTGACGCCGGGCAGTTTTTCGCCGTCGAGCCGCGTCGGGATCGTCGCAATCATTTTCGAGACCGCGAAGGCTTCCTGATTGTAGGCCTCGAGAATTTTTGAGTAAACGATCTGGCCGCTGATATTGAGGAAAGCGGTGGCATCGACGCCCTCAAACGCTTCAGTAACGGTCATGCCATGCCCGCTGCGCGGATCGAGTTCGCGCACCCATTGGTGGCCGTCGGGGATGAGTCCCTCGGCAAGGTCGCGGATGCTGAAGTCGTCCGCTTTCAAATCGCCGGCGGCGAGAGCTTCCGAAAGATGCGTCACGGTTTTCTCCGCGCCGTCGAGTTGATAACGTCGTCGCAGTTCATTGTATTTGATGGTTTTCATGGTGGGTTCCTGATGGGAAGAATTGTTAGTGGGATTTCACGTTAATATTTCTCATACAGAGACACGGAGACACAGAGATTTCAAAAACAATGTCCATAGTCCTCTGTGCCTTTGTGCCTCCGTGTGAAACAATGGAATTACGAAATGGCACCGTGCATGACGACGGAGCGGAGTTGGACTTGCACGGTGGTGACGGCGGTTCCTTCGCGGCGGCAAACGCGACCGATGGCACCGCCGACCGCGGTGGCTTTGTCGAGTTTCTGGTTTTCGAGGCTCAAGCGGTTGGCTGTTTCATCGATGCCGACGATGTTGCCGAGTTCGAAACTGTTCGTTGAGCAATCAAACTCGAAAACGCCCTCCGTGACGACACGAATCGGTGTCGTGCTTCCGGCGGGACTGGCCTGCATGGCCACACCGAGAAACTTGGCGGCAAAGTTGGACTGGCTTGCAGCTTTGCCTGACCCCGGCGTCTGCATAGCGGCGGGTTTGGTCGTATTGATGTCGTAATAGAGCAGGTCGCCGATTTCGATCACCGTACTTGATGCGACCGGCGCGAGGACGTGCGTGGTATCGCCATGAACCCAGCGAAATTTTGATGGCATTGGGGCTTCTCCTGTAATAGTAGGTTGTAGGGGCGGGGCTTGTCCCCGCCCGATCATGGGTAAACGTGTTGATTTGGGCAACCGCAAGGGTTGCCCCTACGTAATATTCTCGACAAAGCTCTTCGCGTTGTCAGTTACGTTTTCCGCAGCGGCCTGTTCGCGGGACTGCGGCGGGGTTGTGTCGAGTTGTGTTTCAGCCAAACGTAAGCGGTCGGCCAGTTTCTCAATCAGTTGACAACACGCGCCGCAGCATTCGTGCTTTTGCTCGCTTGGTTGATCGACCGGTTGTTCGCATGATTCGAACAAACCCTGTGTCGTGGCGGGGTCGGCCACGAGATCGACGCTGCGAACGGTCAAAATCTTTTGCACGATCTGCATGTCGCTTTCCTGTACAACTTCGGCTTCGATGTTGTGCGAAAATCCGACGTTTTCCGGGGCGTTTTCGGCATCCCAGAGCAGTTGCTCGGCGTAAAGGTGTTTCGGGTTGAAATGACAATCGGCGAACAAGCCTTCGTTTTCGATGACGCGAACGTTCCGCACGAGGCCAAAACGGTCTTGATAACGTCGCGGTTCGGTGGGGTTGCCGTCGGGGTGATTGAGGTTGACCTTCGCGTTCTGATAAAGCGGAATCGCTTCGGTCAGCGTTTCAAGTGGATAACGCCTGTTGTTACGGCTTGTCAGGCCGAGTATTTTGACGCCGTTGATAACGCCGCGTCGCCGGTCGATGCGACCGTGAGGTTGCGGACTGTTGACGTATTCCCGCAAGGTAATGTGTGTGGGGTTCATAGTGGCTTGTGGCTAGTGGTTAGTGGTTAGTAATGAGTTGCGAGTAGCGAGTTGCGAGTATTTAGTGGCGAGTATTTTCTCGCAACTCGTAACTACTTGCCGCTGGAACAGTGGCAAGTGAGCGATGTTTCCAATTTCGGATCAAGACCATAACGCATGGCCATCGTTTGGGGCGACATGACGCCGTTTTTCAGCAGGATTTCGTCGGCTTTCGCTTCGTCAAGCCGGTCGCGCACGGCTAACAGCGGCGGAATCGCTTGCACATCAATCATCGTTTTCGCTTCGACAGGCAAACGTCCGGCTGTAATGGCGTTGTCGATCACACGGCGGAAGACATGCAGATCGTCGAGTACCATCTCTTGTTGCAACCGCTCAAACATACGCACGGCGGGGCCTTCGGCGACCATCGTGGAAGCGTAATTGGCGTTCGATGCGTCGCTGCTGAGCATAAACTCGGGCATAACCAACCGCGAGGCAATGGCTCGCAGTTCCGCTTGCAACACGGTCACGTAACGACTGGCGTCAATGGCCGCGACGGGAAACTGGTAATCGATGCCGTGCCAAGCGTCGATGATCGTGCCGGGCGAAAACGATTGCAGTGAACGCGAACGGCCCGACGTCGGATTGACGCTGCCGGTGTCGGTCTGCTTTTGCACGTAACGGCGTATCGCGTCGGCGTTCGGACTGCCGTGCTTACGAATCAACGCGATGGCCGATTGAATCTCGGCGACCACGCTCATGTTGCGCAGTAGTTTCTCGACGCGAAGCAGATTTTTGCGTACCGGAAAAAACAACGAGATGCCGCGTTTGACGTTGCAATCGACGTTGGCCTTGCGGTGTTGAATTTCGCTTGCAGGCACGAATTCCTCGTCGATCCAATAGCCTTCGATGGTTTCGATGTCGCCGGGTGCCGTGCGAATTCCGAGTCGGCAACAGGGCAAATGCACGAACTTCTGCGGCGTGGCCACCTGATCGGGTTCGACGAATCGCAAAATCGTCTCGCCGTGTTGACCGACGAAAAATCGCAGGAATACCTCGCCGTCCCGGTCGCGACGACGCATGATTTCCTGTTGCCGCGCGAACCACTTGTTTTCGACGATAAATTCCTGCATCACCGCTTGAGTGTCAACGGCCAAGCCGGCGCATTGCTCGTCTTTCGGAATGGCGTGGTACTTGTGGCCGTTGCCGACGACGTAATTGATGCGGTTTTCGACGGCGTTGATCGCAAATTCGTTCGTGCGGACAAGTGCC
>Ga0082212_10002191_pt1 | contig 28715 bp, 22 predicted proteins | sample TergutNt197P3_FD_71548 | JGI IMG/M metagenome (GOLD analysis project Ga0082212, IMG submission 71548) | Neocapritermes taracua P3 segment gut microbial communities from Petit-Saut dam, French Guiana - Nt197 P3 | ecosystem: Host-associated > Arthropoda: Insects > Digestive system > Gut ...
GCCCAAGGCGGCTATGAACTCGAGCTCTTTGTCCAAGGTGGAGAATATGCTTGCCTCTTCCCCGAAAGCGGGCAGATGGAAATAGAAGCTGACGGGCTTTAGGGCGTACCTGTCCAGCACGTCTTTGTACGCCGCCAAATCGAGCTCGTATGCGTAAATCGCCGCTTTCACGCTCTCAAAGGATTTGTAGCCGATTTCGGTGACTTCTTTGGCCGCCTGTTCCATTTGGTCCCTCGTGCCGGTGCCCCACGGCCATATCGCCGCCGTTATTCTTGATTTATCCAACATAAAATCAATATACCTCCTAAAGTTGTTTTTTTAATTAAGTTTATCAAGCGCAAGTTTTTTTTTATCCGTTGTTGCATTAAGCGGGCGTAACTTTTCTGTGAACATTGTTGAAAGCGGGAAATAAATGTGGAGATTTTGCGGCGTTTGTGGTATACTGCAAATTAATGTGTTTTGGGCATTTCAACGACAAAGGAGTCCATATGCGTGAAAAATTTTAAATACAGGGCCGCCATGCCCGGAAATCCCACATTCTACAAAGACGGTTTGCAGGATTATTCCCTCACAGGGCTAAAAAAGCTGAAAGACTTGGGCATCAATACCGTTTTTATCAATCTCGCCTGGAGCCGCCCGCATATCGACGCGGTCGTGCTCGAGGCTGCGGCGATATCCAAAACATACCCCAAAACCTCCGAGCCCGGGGAAGTCGAAAAGACGAGGGAAAGGCTGGCATGGCGCGTAAAAAACGTAAAATCGCTGGGCATGGGCGCCATGGCGCTGTTCGGAATTCCGCAATATATGGATTACTCAAAACTGCCGGAAAGCTATAGGGCGCTGATGGGCGCGCCGAAGAGCCTCATATCGCCCGATCAGGTCACATGCGTCCTGAGCCCGGAGACGAGAATTTACTATGCCGAGCTCATCAAAGATTTGCTCTCGCATCTGCCCGGGCTCGACGGCATGCTCGTATACACTTACGACGAACTCGCCGAGGTGTGCGACGAGGACAGCGACTGTCCCCGCTGCAAAGGCATACCCGCCGAAAACCGGATATCGGAATTTCTCGACTTTTTGCACGGCACGGCGAACAAATTCAAGCCCGGCTTTAAGCTCTGGTGGGAACCGTGGGAATTATCGTGGTCGCAGGTCTACAAGATTTTGGAGATGTGCGGCAAAGATATAGCCGTTTCCTGCCACAGCGCCCTCCATGAAGTCTATTTCGTCAATCACCCGGACCTGTGGCTCCGGACGATCGCCGGGCTGTGCCGCAGACAGGGGCGGGAAATGATCGCGGAGCTGTTTTTGTCCGGCTGCGGGGAGGACTTGTACCATAGCCCCTCGTATCCCTGCCCGAGGCTTGTATACGAGCAGCTCGAAAGCGTTTCCCTGCTCGAAGGCATCGACGGGATAAAAGAGTATTACGGGATATGCCAGAGTTTCATGGGGATCAACGAAGCCGCGCTGGGATATTGCCTTTCCGGGGAAAATCCCGATTTTTTGGCGTTCATAAAAAATTTGTCCGAACAATACGCGGAAAACGGCGAAAAAGAATCGGCGGAAGCTCTGGCGTCCGCGTGGGAACTCGCCTCGCATACGCTCGAGCTTCTGCCTTGGGAACTGTCATGGGTGATGAGAACGGGCAACTATCATCCCTACGATCCGGGCTATTACGGCAAAATCGGGTTCTATGAGCTGATGCGCACCCCGTGGGAGTCGCCGTCGTGGCTTTCGAACCGGCGCTCCTATTACATGGTCGCCAAAGACGATTCGGCCATAACCGACACTTACTCAAAAGACGTGATAAAGCGGCTGGAGATATGTTTCGGTTATATGGATCAAATCTGCGCATCCCTTGAAAAAGCGCCGGTCAAGGATATGTGCAAGATACAGATTCAGCGGCAGATATATTCGGTGAAAGCCTTAAAATTGACGCTTAAATGCCGGTATCATCATCTGCTTGACACGCTCGCCGAAAAGCGCGGCGGGGCATTTGGCAAATACGAAAAAAGCCGGATAAAAGAGCTGGATATGCAAAACGCCCGCGACCTGTACGAGCTCGCTCAAAACCCGCCCGACGGGGTGCCGGTCACATTCGACCTTGAAATATTGCGCAGCTTCGTTTCGCAGGCAGGAAATGTTTGAAATTTAAAAATAACAAATAACGTAAAGAGGGTTTGTTCCATGAAAAAAATACTGGCTGTTTTTTTGGTTTTCGGCATATTCGCCTTGTCGGCGATGCCGCTTGTTTCCTGCAATAAAAAAGAAAATGATGGAAATTCGGCCAATGCCGGAGAATCGATTGAAAACGGCGAAGAGACAAATGGCGAACCAGCCGCAAATGACGACCTCATTTCTTATCTGCCCGATACAGATTACGGCGGCTATGACTTTAACATACTCATACGGGATCAGTACAGGACAAGGCAGGATTTCATATTCGAAGATGAATCCGAAATCTTGGACGATGCCCTGTACCGCCGCCAGATCGCCGTCGAGGAGCGTTTCGGCATTAACATCAAATTGATCGAGACAAATACCAGCGGCGAAAACGCGGTCAATTCCATCCGCGCGGGAGACGACGAGTATGATCTCATACTGCCCCACGCGCATGTCGCCTGGAATTTCTATATCATACCCGGGCTTGCGCTCGATTGGGCAAATTTGCCTTATGTAGACCTCGATAAGCCTTGGTGGAACCAGGACGCGAGAAAAAGCCTGTCGGTAGGCGGCAAAATATTCACCACGACGGGCGATGCAAGCTATATGTCGCTCGGCTTTACGATGGCCGTCGCTTTCAACAAAAAATTGATCGCGAATCTCGGTTTGCGCGAGCCTTACAAAATGGTGCTTGACGGCACTTGGACTTTCGATGAATTTGCGATGCTTGTCAAAGCCGGATCGAGCGACCTGAACGGCGACGGCATGATCGACATAAAAGATGACAGAGTCGGTTTCGTCACGACGATATGGCAGGCGCCGGTCGCGTTTTTATACACATGCGGGGCGCGGACCACGCTCAAGGACAGCGCCGACATACCGTACATCGCCCTCAACGAGCCGAAGACCATAACTTTTTTGGGCGAACTTTTCGATCTTCTCAAAAACGAAGTCTGCCATGTTTACCCCGAATCGGCAACCGACGGGGGCGCCACTCCGCACCTTGTGCCGTTTGGGGAAGAAAAATCTTTGCTTTGCGACTTGCAAATATGGAGCCTAAAAGAACTGCGGGGCATGGAAAACAATTACGGCATCGTGCCATATCCCAAGTACACCGAAAGCGATGTTTATGCCTCGAGCGTCGATGCGGGCGTCCATACGATGATAATCCCGCACACGGCGAAAGACATCGAGCGCACCTCGGTGATTCTCGAGGCCCTGAGCGCGGAAGGATACAAAACCGTCATGCCGGCTTTCTATGAGAAGTCGCTGCAGGTGAAATATACGCGGGACGATATATCCGTCCAAATGCTCGACATCATAAAAGACACAAGGGTTTTTGATTTCGGCTATTATTCCAATTACAACTCCAATATAGGCATGGCGAGTTATCAGATGTTCAAGCAGAAATCATACGATTTCGCCTCTTATTACGAAAAAAATTTGAACGCCGCGCAAAAAGCTTTGGACAACTATATCGATAAAATACTGAATTAAAAAGGGGACTTGCCATGAAATTTGGAATAAGCGTGTACAGCATATCGAGGAAAATAACAAGCGGAGAAATCACGCCGCAAAAAGCGGTCAGATGGCTAGCCGGGGAAGCGGGCGCGGAAGCCATAGAAATCGTGCCGTTTGGAATCGATATGGAAAATAACGCGCATCTTGCCAAAGAGCTGAAAAAAATCGCCGAAGAGTGCGGAAGTTCGATCGATAATTACAGCCTCAACGCGAATTTTCTGCAGCTGGCGCAAAACGAGTACAGCACCGAAATCGAGCGCGTGAAGAGGCACATCGACGCTGCGGCAAAACTCGGAGCCGAAACCATGCGCATAGACGCAAGCAGCTACAGAAGAAAGCCCGAACACAACACGATCGAAAATTTCATCGGCGATTTGCCGCTGATCGCAGCCACCTATGACAATCTATGCGCCTATGCGAAACAATACGGCCTTGTGATTTTGCTTGAAAACCACGGTTTTCACATAAACGGCTCAGACAGGGTCGGCGCGATTTTATCGCAGGTGAAATGCGGGAATTTTTCGCACCAGTTTGACATAGGCAATTTTTTGTGCGTGGACGAAAACCCCGAAATCGCGGCAAAAAAACTTGCGGGCAAGGCCAAGACGATCCACATGAAGGATTTCTATGTCCGCGACGAAGACAGCGACCCCGGCGCCGCCACGCAGTTCGACTGCTCCGGCTCATGGTTCAGGTCGCAGCACGGAGCGTATCTGCGCGGTTCGATTTTAGGACAGGGCGACATGAATATGAAAAAAATCGCGAAAATCATAAAAGATTCGGGATTCGACGGCTGCGCGTATCTGGAATACGAGGGCATGGAAGATTGTTATTACGGCACAAAAGTCGGATTTGAAAATATGAAAAAGCTGCTTGGAAACACAGCCAAATGACAAAGGAGCGATACAGGTGGAAAATTTCAATGTGGATATGGAAAACATCATCACTTTCCGAAGGCCGGCTTCGGTTTACGGCGACCCTTGGCGAAGCGCCCTTCCGTGCGGGAACGGAAAGACAGGCGCGCTCATGCACGGCTGGGTTTCGCGGGAAAACATCGTCGTCAACGACCATGCCCTTTGGCTCGGCGGAACGAACGGCGGAACGAGCGGCGGAAAGCTGCCGGACATAAGCGGCGCATTGGCCGCAACGAGGGCGGCGATAGACTCCGGGGATTACAAAAAGGCGAATGGGATGATAAGCCAGGCGCTTGTGGAAAGCGGATTTGCCGCTTCTCTCAATAATCCCGCGCCGCTGGGTTCGCTTCGGATAATCTTTCCGGTAAACAAATCTTTTTCGCATTACAGGCGCGGCATAGACATGGAATCGGGCGAAGCGTTCACGCGCTTCAAGATCGGCGGCGACGAATTCGAGCGAAAGATGTTCGTTTCACGCGCCGAGGGCATCGTCGCCATAAATATATCGGGGAGCGTCGCGGCGGAAAACATATTGTGGCTCGAACCCCAAAACAACGGGGACGCAGCCAGCGCTAAGCATATCGCCGCCTTGCGCCCCGCGACCGGGCGCACCGCCGCGATTGAAACCGAAAGCGGCGAAAAACGCGCGTTTTGCAGCTACAGCGCGAAAGACGGCGGCCTTTCGTTCGGCATGGCGATGTATGTCCTCGGCGCGGACAAAATTGAAAAGCGCCAAAATAGCGAAGCGAACGCCGAAGCTGTATATGCGTATGGCGCAAATATGACGCTGCTTATAAAGACATTTGTCATCAGCGGCATAAATGACGCAGAAGAAACAGAAAAAGCCGTCGAAACGGCAATCGGCGAATTGCGGGCTATATCGAGGAAATGCGCCCCATGCGGAAAATTATACGAAGAACTGCTAAAATCCCACGCCAAACTCCATGCGCCGCTTTTCAACGATGTGAAGCTGCGCCTATGCGACGACAAATACGGGCGCGACACAGTAAACGAAATTCTGGCGGATGAGGCCTATGAAACCCTCATGCCCAACCTGCTGCTTGAAAGGCTCTGGAAGTTCGGAAGGTATTTGTTTGTTTGCGGAACTGCCGAAGATGCGAACCCGTTTCCGCTGTACGGCCTCTGGCACGGCACATATGACCTGCCATGGAGCCAGCATGTGGCAAACGAAAACGTGCAGATGATATACTGGCATGTTTTCGCGGGCGGCCTTGGCAGAATGTGCAAATCTCTCATAAAATACTATACATCGGAAATCGAGAGCTACAGGGAAATTGCAAAAAAGATGTTCGGCTGCCGGGGCATATTCGTGCCCGTCTATACCTCGCCGAAAAACAGCCGGCCAAGCGTTCCGGTTCCGGTCATAACGAACTATATCGGCACATCCGGATGGTTGGGCTGCATGTTCCACGACTACTATTTATACACGGGCGACGAAAAGCTGCTTGAAAGCGACATTTTGCCATTCATGCGTGAAACCGCGCTGTTTTATGAGGATTATTTGAAATACGATGAAAACGGGGAATGCCTCATATATCCCTCCGTGTCCCCCGAAAACACGCCGGCTAACCTGCTTCCCGAAGATTACGCCGAATTCATGGCGCATCCCTGCCCTTCCGTCAAAAATTCCACGATGGACTTCGCCATAATGAAAGATCTGCTTTCGAGGCTCATTTCGTGCGTTTCGGCGCGCGGCGAAAATGTAGGCGAATGGCGCGGCATCATCTCAAAAATACCCGAATACATGGTCAACGCGGACGGCGCAGTCAAAGAATGGATGGCGCCGGAACTCGAGGACAACTACAATCATCGGCACTTGTCCCATATATATCCGGTGTTTCCGGGCAACGAGATAAACTGCCGGGATGACGCCCGGCTTTTTGGCGCATTCAAGAAAGCGGTCGAACTCAGGCTGCTAAAGGGGCAGTCGGGCTGGTCGCTCGCGCATATGGCCTGCATATGGGCGCGGCTCGGGGAAGCCCAAAAAGCGATGGAATGCTTCGATACGTTAGCCAAAGGCTGCCTTGGCGACAATCTTTTCACCATGCACAACGACTACAGGCATATGGGCGCGAGCCTGGATCTCGGCACGTTCGCCCCGGTGCAGCTCGATGCCAATATGGGCGCGGTGAACGCGGTTTTCGAAATGCTGTTGCGCCGATTGGGGGATACATTGTTCATTCTCCCCGCCGTCGATTTTGACAGGATCGAAAAAGGTTCGGTCGAAAATATCCATTTCGTCGGCGGCGAAGCGGATATCGCATGGGATCGCGAATCTCTGAGTTTCACCTTGCGCGCGCGAAGCGATCTGAATTTGGCTGCGGAGCTGCCGAAAAAATACGGCGGCGAAAATATCCCGATCGCAATGAAAAAAAGCGGAATATATAGTTATTCGAGTTTTGAAACGGAAATGAAAGGAAATTGTCGATTGTCAACAGCCCCCTAATTGCCTTCTTCGATCGCCTGCACCGTTTTTTCCATCGCGGTTATCCATTTGCCTTCCGCCTTTTCGTAATGGGAGGCGAAAGTCAGGTTTTTCTTTGTGACAAAATCCTCGAAAAACGCCTGCATCCCCGACCAGTTGAAAAACATCCCCTGATCCATCACGCGGGTCGAGAATATGAGGTCGAGCATATCCGACGATTCGTCGTCCCTCGAATATTTGCCTTTTAGGGTTATGTCATAATACGCTTTCGTGAGCGTATCGACCGATTCGGCCGCCCACGCCTCCAAAATCGCCCCCGTGCGCTCGAAATCCGCCCCCGTCACGGGCACGCACATGACCGTCGCGTTGTTGTACTGCATGGTGCTGTAATGCTGCGGCTGCGCTTCGTCATACTTGGGGAGCGGCAGTATGCCGAAATTCGCCTCCATGTTCCTCAATGTTTTCACCATGTCGAAATTGGTGATCTCGTACAAGGCCCTGCTCTCGCTGAAAGCGTTCGACGTTATTTGGGTCCAAACATCCTCATATTTGCCGTAATAGTCGTCGGCTTGTATCTGCACGTCCGAATCGGTCATGAACTCTATGATCTTGGCCAGCACGGAAACCGTTCTTTCGCTGTTCAGCGCGAGCGCCGGCAGGTCGCTGCCGTCTTTTTCGACGATTTTTTGCCCCGAAGCCGCGAACAGGCAATACGCGCATTCGTGCTGCCCGATCGTGCCCCACTGATCCTCCGGGGTCAAAATCCCGTCGCCGTTTAAGTCTTTGGTCGCGGTCCTGCTGTTGGCATACAGCAAATCGAGCGTCCATTTGCCCTCTTTGACCAATTGGTATGGGTCTTCGAGCTCGTATATCCTGTTTAGGTCCTTGTTGAACAGCGTGGCCCATGTGGCGTCGTTGGTCGTTGTGGTGATCGCGCCCGCGGCCCCGTAAAGCTTGTTTGCCACAGTCATGGAATCGTTCAGCGTTTTGTCCCACCAGGGCTTGTCGAAGTCAAAATACGGCATGGAATACAGGTCGGCGAGATGGGCTTTCGTGATCAGCATGCCCGCATTTTGCATAATCGTGCAGAAAACGTCGAAATCGTCGCTGCCCGCCTGAATGCTTTTTTGCACGAATGTCATGAACTCGGCGTCCGTTTTTCTTATCTCGGATATGTCGATATTGAATTTGTCTTCCAAAATCCTGTTTCTCCTGTACACCGCGTCGTTGATTGGCTCGCCGTTTTCAGATTCGGCATACATATCGACGGTCACCCAGTACACGCCGATCCCGTCCCTGTCGACCACCCTGAATCCGTGTCCCCCGAAGTCGATATCGGGCACGTCGTGCGTGACTTTTTCGCTCGCTGCCTCCGGCTCGCCGTCTGCGGAGTTTTCCCCCTGCTCCTTTTCCGCGCCGTCCGCGCCGCCGCCTTCCGGCGAGCCGCCGCCCGCGCACGAGGCGGCAAATGGCGCAAAAAGCAAAAACGCGGACAACAAAACGATAGATAAACATTTTTTTGATTTCATGGCAAATCATTTCCTTTCAGCTTGTAATTTTCCTTTTTTCAGACGAGGGGAGGCCGCACCCAGGGGTCGGCGTTTTGCGCGTGGTAGATTTCGATAAGCTCGCCATACGCCTCGCGGCACGCTTTCGTCTCGGCAAATCCGTTCGACGAGAGCTCGTCGTCTATTTTCGCCCGCAGATATATAATGCGCCAGCGCCATGAGGCGCGCGCCTCAGAGCGAAGCGCGGCGTCGCATTTTTTTATGCGGCCATATATCTCGCCGCATGAAGCGGGGTTTTGTATGACGGCGAGCGCCCCCGGGCTCAGATTCCCGGTGTACAGATCCACAGCCGCGCTGTCAAGCGCCATATGGCGAAGAAGGGTTTGTTCCATCCCCGACAGGCACTCCGCTATTTCCCCGGCCTGATCCCGGCCAAAATACGCTCCGGCATATTCTTTCAAGGCGGCGCCGGTGTCGTAATCGCCGTGCCAGTACAGCCGGCTTATGATATATTTGTTTATATCTTCATATATCCCCTCCGAATACGGGAATCCGCCCTGCATTTCCGGCTTGCATATGTCCCATATGTGCCGGATGCGCCTTGGGATCGGATTTGCTCCGAAGCCCCCCCAGGGAGTGGCGTTGTACATGCTTATCTCCGGAAATCCCACCACGGGCAGCCCGCATACCTCGCCGCCTTTTGCCGCCAGCTCGCCCGACTGCCAGTGCGGCTCGCATAAAATATAGCTGACGAAACGGTTTTCGTTTGCGAAAGCCTTTTTGAAAGCCTCCGTCTCGCCCTTGATGAAACTGTCAAAATACCAAAGGGACATAATGAACTCGCAAGCCGGGAAATACCGGCGGCATAAATCGGCGACAAGCGGGGCGGTTTTCAAAAATCCGTTCGCGCCCCAGGGCGAGCACAGCTCGCAGGTGCAGCCGCCCTGGTCATAGGGCCAAAGCCATATATAGTCGAAATCGACTTCTTTGAAGGCTTCGCATACCTGCCTGCGGTTTTTCAGGATCAAATCCGTTCCCCCCGGCAAGTTCGGGCATATCTCGACGTGGTAGTGGCCCATCGGCTCCGCGTGGTATCCGTTTTGCCCCGCCCTCCAGTCCGCCTTCAATTCGTCGGGGGTCGAGCAAAACCCCTCGTTTGCCAGTATGCCAAACCCCAGCTTCATCCCCGAAATTTTTGCCGCCTCCAAAATCATGCATAGGCGCGAAACCATTTCTCTCGCCTCTTGGTCGTCTGTTCCCGCATAATGGTGCATGTCAAACCACACCGTGAGTATGTTATACCCCCACAGAGCCAGCTCCTCCACATACCGCTTCACTTTTTCGACCGGGGCGTCGTGATAGAAATTATGGAAATGCGTGGCGAAATATATCCCCCTCATGCTTTTTTTCGGCGCCGATTCCATGTGTTTTTCCGGCGGGGCCAATTCGCCGCCGACGAGCTCCGAGCCAAACAAAAAATGCCCCGCTCCCGCATACAGCCCCGACAGGCACGATGCGGATATCCGGCCGCCGCGCTCCGACGGGGCGAACACATAACCCCCGTGCTCCACCGACGCTTCAAACTTCAAAGTCAGCCTATATGCCTCGCCCCCGCTGTTTTCAAAGCCCTTTTCCGACAGCCATTCGCGGATAAGCTCCCCAAGCCTCGCGCACTGCTTCGCGGCGCCGCCCGTGACGTCTATGTCCAATGTTTTATACATATGCAAACCACCTTGTATTGTTCAATTTTCCGAATTTACGATCTGTTCTATCGTTTTTTCGATGGCCGTCTGCCATTTCGGTTCCGCTTTTTCATACTGCGAGGCAAAATCCATCTGTTTTCTCTGGGAAAACCCCATGAAGAACTCCTGCATTCCCGCCCAGTTGAAAAACAGTCCCTGTTCCACGACCCGCGTCGAGAGTATCAAATCGAGCATGGCCGAGGATTCGTCGTCGCGCGCGTGCTTGCTTTTGAGGTTTATCTCGTAGTACGCCCTTGTCAGCGTTTCCACCGACTCGGCCGCCCAAACCTCCAAAATCGCGCCCGTGCGCTCCGGGTTTTTTGAGGATACCGGGACGCACATGACAGTCGCGTTGTTGTACTGCATCACGCTGTAATATCTGTCCTGCGCCTCGTCGTATTTGGGCAGGGGCAGTATGCCGAAGTCCGCTTCCATGCTGCGCATGTCCGGGACCGCTCGCAGCGGCCAGATGGCGTAAAGCGCCCTGTTTTCGATAAATGTGTCCATCATCACGGCCCAGATGTCGCCGTATTTCGAAGCGTGGTCCTCGGCTTTCACCTGGGCGAATTCGTCCGACATGAACTCCACCACTTTTGTCAAAACGGCGGCTGTGCGGTCGTTGTTCAAGACGAGCACGGGCAAATCGTTCGCGTCTTTTTGCATGATCGGCTGCCCCGACGCGGCAAACAGGCAGTAGGCGGTCTCGTGCTGGTTCAACGCTCCCCATTGGTCTTCGAGGCTCAGAACTCCGTCGCCGTTTAAGTCCTGCGTCACTTTCTTGCTGTTTTCGTGCAGCACGCCGATAGTCCATTTCCCTTCGTTTACCATCGCGTAGTGGTCGCCGAGATCCAAGTTTTTGGTTATCTCCTTGTTGAACAGCACCGCCCAGGTCGAATCGTTGGTGATCGTGGCGATGTCGCCCACCGCGCAGTACAGTTTTTTTGCCACAGTCATCGAATCGTTGGTCACTTTGTTCCACCAAGGCTTGTCAAAGCACAGATAGGGCACTTCGTATAAATTGAGAAGCTGCCCTTTTTGGATCATCGCCCCCGCGTTCTGCATATACGGGTACAGCACGTCGAAATCGTCGTCGCCCGCCATGATGCTTTTTTGGGCGAATGACAAAAGGTCGGCCTCTTTTTTTATCTCGCGTATTTTTATGTTGAATTTTTCCTCGATGCGCCTGTTTCTCCTGAACACCGCATCGTTGACCGGCTCCCCGTTTTCGGCCTCCGCGTACATATCCACCGATACCCAGTACGTGCCCGAATATCCTTCCCTGTCCAATACGGTGAACACATATTCGCCGAAGTCGATATCGGGGACTTCGTGCTCTATTTTCGCCTCGGTTTTATCCGGCATGCCTTCGTCCGCCGCCCCGGGGACATCCGCCTCCGGGCCATCCTTCTTTTCCGCGCCCTCCCCTCCGCCGCAGGATGAAGCGAGGATCAAAATCATGGCCGACACAAAAACGATCGCAAATATTTTTCGCATACAAAAACCTCCTTCAATTTCGTTCACTCGATAAATACCGTTCCGATCTCCCACGCCCCGAGCGGCGGCAGGCGCAGCGCCCATCCGCCTTCGCTTTCGGCGATCGGCAGATTTTTCGCTTTCGGGCTGCGCTGCGACATCCAGACAGCCTTCGTTCCGGCCGGGCGGCGCACGATCAAATCCAATTCTTCGCTTTCGTCGATCGTGCAGTTCAATACCGATATGCCGGCCGTATTTCCGCATTCATCCTCGCGGGCCAGCAAAAGCGCCTGTTGTGGCGCGTTTATGAATGCGGGCAGCCGGTTGCCGCTGATGTAATCCGCCGCGCGCAGGATCTGGTTTCTTTTTTCGTGGCTGATCACCGCGTTCCAGGGCGTATGGCCGAAAACCGCCCATTTTGCCCCGGAGCTTGTGCGCACCACCGCGTTTGCTGCGGCTCCGGTGTTTTTTGCGTTTGGGGCATTGGAGCCGTACCGCCCCAAAACTTCCGTTGCGTCCGCGCCGTTTAGGCGATATCCTGCGGGAAAGTAAATGGACTGGTCCCATGTGCGCCCTTCGCTGCCGCCGTTGGCCGGGTGGCCGCTGTAAATCTCATACAGCTGCCGGGTGGATATGGATTCTGCGCTTGCGCCAAAACAAAATCCGCGTTTTTCCAGCATCGCCAGCGCCGCGCCCGAAGTCACGACCGGGGCCGCGAGCAGCTCCGATATTTCATCGTCGCTTAAAGTGAGCGCGATGTCTTCGTGCAGCAGATATACCGGATTTGGCGTCCGGTCGAACGAAAGCGGGATGCCCGCGCGCGCCAGGACGGTTGCGCCGTATATGGGCTCGTGCGTCCAGGCGAACAGCCCGTCGCCCGCAGCCGGCTTCTTCTCCCACATATGCCCGTGCAAAACAAGCTGCAGCCCCGCCTGTTTTGTTTTGGCCGAACATTTTGCGAGCCGTTCCCAATACGGGCGGTGGAAGGCGAAACGCGCCAGCTCCTTTTCATGCCAGGCCATCGGCTCATGGTCGAACATGAGCATGGCATAGCTCATCGCCGTGCTGCCGCTTGCCAGATACAGGGAGGTTTCCAGGCAGGTGCCGCCGATGCTCTTGCCGTATGCGGCATAGGGCAGATTCTCGATCTCCGGGCAGCGCTCGGCCACATAATCGGGCAGCATGCGGTTCTGCCAGCTCAAATGGAAACTTTTTCTCACCAGCTCGTTCGGGTCGTGGTCGTTGTACGCCCCGCCTCCGGGCCGGCTCATGATCTTTTTGCCTCCGGCCTTCTTCAAAGCGCCGAAAATATGTTCCAGCCCGTATCCCGTATATCCGCCGGGGGAGCCGTGCTGATAGCCTAAGCAGCTTTTAGGCGAAGCCTCCATGGCGGCGCCGGCGAGCAGGCTTGTGAAATCAAAAAGAGTGTCCCTGAGAAAGGCCACATAGCGCCTCCTCCATTCGAGTTCGCCGAAGTTTATCTCATGCACCAGTTCCTCCCGCGAAAATCCCGCATTGTGAAGCGCGTTGAATTTTTGTATGCAAACATCGCAAAAACAGCCGTAATTCACCGGATGGTGATTGCCCGCGCGCAAATCGTCGTCGAACCAGACCGCGTGCGGCTGCAGCAGCCCCGCATACAAGGCGACGGCTTTTGCAGTGTATTTTCGGAAATTCGCCCCGTTCCAGCAAAAGCAGTATCCGGCCGTTTCTCCGCCCGGCCCCGCTATTTTTTCCGCCGGGGAGCCCTCATATACAAGTCCCGTGCAATCCATGAACTGCATATATTCGCCGTGGCCTATCGTGTTGCTGATTTGCAGCGATACCCGGATGCCTTCCCCGCGAAACCGTTTCGCCGTCCCGGCCAATGAGCGGGCGGCGGCCTCGTGGACGGACATAGGCGGGAATCCGTATTCGGTGGCGAGCCAAACTTCGTCCGCGCAGCCCGGATGCCGCCGGACCGCATCGAGCAGCTCGCCGATGAACCGCCCGTCTTTTTGCGTTTTCAGTCCCAAACGCTGCGTAAGCATAAACACACCGCCTCCTTTTTCAGAGCGCTGCAAGGCAGACGAGCGCGAAGCTGTTTTGATACAGGTAAACGTGCTTCGCATCTGCGGCGGCGCAGCTTTTTTCGCTGACTTTATCGAAAACGCGGTGCTTGTCCGTCAAATATATTTCGCACATATATTCCGGGTTTTCCCGCAGCCCTTCGATGTCATACCGGTAAAATCCGTCCTGGCTGCCGTTGTTGGCGATCAAAATGCAGATTTTTTTGCCGTCCCCGGAAGCCGCAGCCGCCGCATATATATTCTCGGCGCCGCTTTCCGCATGCACGCGATCCCCGGTTTGTTTCATCCTGTTGAAAGCCTCGAAGGCGTAGTATTGCTTTGTCGGGACGCCGTAGCGGTCGAAAATCGTGCAGAAAATATTTGTCGGGTGCCCGTCGTACATCGTCGCTATGTCGATTGGCAGATCCAGCATTTCGATCAGCGCGGCGGCGGCGAAGGCCGCGCCGGCCTCCCCCGACGCCTCGGTGAATATCTCATATTTCGATTTATCGCCGTCCGCGCCGAACATATCCCCCCAAAGGCTGTTCCAGCCTATGCAGTTCCACTCGTCGAGAATCGTCGGCACGCCCGAAAATCCGAATTTGTCGAGAGTGTCGCGGATATGGCGCGCGTTGTCTTTTATGGCGCCTATCGATTTTGTATAGGTGTGCCAGGAAAAAAAGTCAAGGGGCAGATTGTTGTCCTTTACATATTGCAAAAACGAGGGGAAATAGTCCGAGCCAAAATTGCAGGCCGCATACCCGCCGATATTCACATTCGGCATTTCTTTTTTGAACAGTTTTGAAACCGCGGAGTAAAGCTCGAAATACTGCTGCCGGGTGCCGGACCACATTTGGTCGTTTTCGCGGTCGGGCTTTTCAAAATCCGGTTCGTTCCAGACTTCCCAATATTCGATCCCCATGCGGTGCCCGCCGGCCCAGCCCTCGTTGCAGTGGCGGGCGACATTCAGGCAAACCCTCGCCCATTTGTCGAAGTCCGCCGGGGGGTGGGTGTGATATTTCAGCTTCGGGTGCTCTATCGACGCGCCGAGCCTGTATATGATTTTTGCCCCCGTTTCCAAGATTTCGTTCAGGTAGATGTCAGTCGCCCTGAAATCGTAGCTCGCCGGGTCGTTTTCGTCGGCCGAAAAATCCTTGAAAATCGTCGGTATGTCCACTTCGCGCGGATGGGGATAGTTTGTGTCGTGCAGGCGGCAGTACGGGAAACCCGCTTTTTTGTAGTATTTTGAGCTGTCAATCAGCGAGCCGAAGCAGACCGGGCCGTTGTCTATGCCGTTTATTGGCTTGAATTCGCCGAGTTTTTGCGATAAATCGATTTTTATCATAACCAAATTCCCCCAAAATCATATAATTTCATCATGGGTATCATGATACACCATTTCTTTCTTTTTGTCAATCATTAATTCGCATATTTGTTCATATTTTTGTGATACACTTGAAAGCGAAAAGATTTGCCGGTCATCGGCGATAAGGAGGGCAGAAAATTGGGAAAGATAGCGATAAACGATGTCGAATACAAAAATTACGGCAAATGCAAAGCCATATCAAACGGGCTTTTTGAAATGTACGTCACACTCGAGCTCGGGCCGAGAATCATAAAGCTCAACTTAGAAAAAAAAGAGAACCTCATGTTCAACGATTTGGAAAGGGAGATGAGCGTGGATGTCTCGTCCGTGTTCGGCGAGGGCGAAACCTGGCATATATACGGCGGGCACAGATTATGGCTGAGCCCGGAGGATATGCCGAAAACATATTACCCCGACAACGGCCCTGTCGAGGCGAAAACCGACGGAAACAAAATTCTGTTCGTCCCCGGGCCGCAAAAAATAAACGGGTTGCAGCACAGCATGGAAATTGCCATGTGCGAAAACGAGCCCTGCGCAAAACTCACGCACAAAATCCAAAACATCGGCGAGCGCGAAATCACCGGCGCGATCTGGGCGATGTCGGTGATGGCCCCCGGCGGCACCGTCATATGCCCGCAGCCCGACGAGGACACGGGGCTGCTCGGCAACCGGCTTGTGGCCCTGTGGCCCTATACGAAGCTGACCGACAGCAGGGCGAATTTTTTCGACAGGTACATCACGCTGAAGCAAGACAAAAATATAACCGACAAGTTCAAATTCGGCATAAACAACACAAAAGGCTGGCTGGCGTACCAAAACCGCGGGCAGATACTAAAAAAGACATACGAGCCAAACCACCCGGAAGGAAACTATCCCGACGGGGGGATGTCCACGGAGGTTTTCACGAACCACCTGTTTTCCGAAGCGGAGACGCTGTCAGAGCTGAAGACGCTTAAATGCGGCGAATTTGTCGAACACGCGGAAACCTGGCGGCTGATCGACGCATCGGCTGACGCGGACTTCGATTTTGGCCCCGGCGAACAGGACAAAGCGGAGGCCTATGTGAAAAAATATATAGCGTGAAAAAAAGGCTCAAAATGAGCCTTTTTCAAAGCCGTCACGGCGCCTTGCCGCTAAGGGGCTGCGGCGTTCTTTTTGCGCATAACGGCGAAGATTCCCGCCGCAAACGCCGCAAGCGATATGACCGCGATAAAACCGCAGTCGCCGGTCTTCGGAGCCTCGGGGGCTGCAACGGCCGGAGCCGGAGCCGGAACCTCCTCGACGGCCGGGGCGGGTTCAGCGGGGGCAGCTTCAGCCGGAGCTTCGGCTGCTGCCGCGTTTGGATCTATGCCCGCTGCCGCGTCGGTCAGCGCATAGGTGTACAAAGGCCCCCAGCCGGGGCTGTCGCAGGCGCACTCGACGGTGTCGCCCTCGGTGTCCCAGTATATCGTGTCGGTGAGTATCATGAGTTTGCCCCCGGAAGCCACAGAGATTCCGTATTCGGCGAGCGCGGAAGCGGATATGAGCACCTCCGCCGTGTACCCGTCCGCGTTTTTGACCGCCGCCATCTCTATGCCCGGCGCATCTTCCATTCCGACGTTCGCATTTGTCATGACCGGTCTTCCGTCCGCCGCCTCCACGTGGCATGTGAGCCATAGTTTCATGTCTTCTCCGCCCTCGTCCCAAATGCAGAACTGTATCGACCCCGAAACGTAGTTGGCATCGCCCCGCTCGGGCGTTTCGAATGTGCTCATGTCCATTTTCACGTCGGCCGCCGCGTACAAGCCGTCTTCGTTCCACATATACCAGAAAACCGAGCCCCGATAGGTGGCCAGCCCCGAGTTGTAGGCGTCGAACATTTCGATGCCCGAGCCCGGCCTCAGATCGTGCATATACGCACCCGCCCATTCGTCGGCGCCTATGCTGCCGTCGAGGACGGGGGATGTTTGAGCTTTCGGTATGTTCAATGTCGTGTCGGCTGAAACCGTCATGATGGCCGCAGAGGCCAAAAAGGCTATGCAAATTGTCAGCGCTATTGATTTCTTCATAAAAAATCCTCCTATGGTTATTTTTCGATCTGCGAACTTTTTGGTGGATGCATCACATAAATGATAGCATATATAATTTTCGATGTCAAGATGTTTTTATTTGCTTGTAATTTTTTTTTGTTTGTAGTATAATAAATATACAAAAAAGCGAATTGAAATAAAAAAGGAGAAACTATTATGAACTTGGTAACTCGTTCGGATTTTGACGGGCTCGCATGCGCGACTGTTTTAAAAGAGGCGGGAGTGATCGAAACCTGGTCTTTCGTGCATCCCAAAGACCTGCAGGACGGAATCGTGAAAGTCACGGAAAACGACGTGCTCACAAATGTCCCTTATGTGAATGGCTGCGGGATGTGGTTCGACCACCATTCAAGCGAAAAAGAAAGGATAAAGGATATCGAATACAAAGGCGAGAGCCGGATGGAAAAAAGCGCGGCGCGCATAGTTTACCAGTATTACGGCGGCAAGGAAAAAATGCCGCATTTCGCAGAAATGATAGACGCGGTGGACACCGTGGATTCCGGCGAGCTCGGCATGGACGACATACTGAACCCGGAAGGCTGGGTTCTTTTGGGGTTTTTGATGGATCCGCGCACGGGACTGGGGAGATTCAGGGAGTTTCGGATAAGCAATTACGCATTGATGGAAAAATTGATAGAGGATTGCAGGACAAAAAACATAGATGAAATCCTTGAAGATTTCGATGTGAAGGAGCGGGTGGAAAAATACAGGGAACAGGACGGCTTGTTTAGAGAAATGGTTTCGGCGCACAGCAAAGTCTTCTCCAACGCCATCGTGACCGATCTGCGCGATGTCTTCCCGATATACACCGGAAACAGGTTTCTGATATACGCAATGCATCCAAAACAGAACATTTCCCTTTGGATAGTGGACGGAAAGAACAAACAGAATGTGTCGATCGCGGTTGGGCACAGCATACTAAACAGGACATCCAAAACGGACGTGGGCTCCCTGCTTCTAAAATACGGCGGTGGCGGCCACAAGCAGGTCGGAACCTGCCAGGTCCCCTATGACGACTGCGACGCGACGCTTGCGGAGCTTTTGGGGAAAATAAACGCAGACGGGTAGGTAATGATTAGGAAAGGGAGGGGTTTGCTTGACCCGGATTCAAAAGCTCAGGGAGGCGGCGATCTCGGCCTCGCACAAATATGCGCGCGTCGAAATGGATCCCGCATGGAGCGCAAAACATATGGACTTGAGCCTGCCGGAGCGAAAGGCGCGAGCCCTGGCGATGGTGCTCGAAAATATGCCGCCGCATATAGGGGAAGGCGAGCTCGTGGTGGGTTCGAGGACCGTCTACGGACCCTTTAACGGAAGCGGACGCGACCAGTCCGACATGGGATTTTGCGCCATGCCGGATTACATAAACGAGGCCGACATCGAGTTTTTCGGCTTCGACGGCGGCAAAATGTCAAAAGGGCACTACACCGCGGATTACGGCAAAATTCTCGAACTCGGGGTCGGGGGCATAGCGGCCCAGGCGGAGCGGATGTTAGCTTTGGCCAAAGGCGACAAAATCGATTTTTTGAACTCCGTGATCATCGCGTACAAAGCTCTTTCCGTCTTCATATCCAACTACGCCGCACACGCAAAAAAGCTCGCAGCCTCCGCCTCCGGAGAGGCTAAAGGCGAACTCGATAAAATAGCCTCGGTTTGCTCGGCCGTCGCTTGGCAGCCTCCGAAAGATTACCGCGAGGCGGTTCAGCTGTTCTGGTTCGCCCATCTGGCGCTGCTCGCCGAGAACCATATTTTCATGAACTACGGCAGGATCGACCAGTTTCTGTACCCGTATTTCGAAAATTGCCCCGAAGAGGAGGCCTTCGATCTCACCGCCTGCCTGCTTATCAAGATGTACGACATGGCCGATATGTACGGCGGGGGCATGGACAGATACGGGGGCCAGCACAACATAACCCTCGGCGGGCAAAAACGCGATGGCGGCGACGCGACAAACAGGCTCACTTTCACGATCTTGGAGGCCGCCCGCGAAATCCGGCTCCCCGAGCCCGAGATATCGATCCGGCTGCACAAAAATTCGCCGCCCCGGCTTCTTGGCCGCGCCTCTGAGCTTTCGGTTTTGGGGCTCAACTATATAGCGTATTACAACGACGAGGTGTTCGTCGAGTCGATGGCGGCCGCCGGGGTGGCGCCGGGGGATGCCCGCGACTACTGCTTTGATTTATGCCAGGATGTCACCGTGGCGGGCAGGGGCGACTATTTTGCTTCATGCATGGTTTCGCTCACCTGGGAGCTGCTGGAATATCTGAAGTTATGCGAAGACGGCATTTCATATGAAAATTTTTTCGACGGTTACAAAAATCGCGTGACATCAGCAGTCTCAAATGCGCTCGAAAGCTACAACCGCTGGGAAAGCGCCGTTTTGAGTTTCAACCAAGGCGACGCGCAGCCGTTTTTGCGCGGCGTCCAAACGGGCGAAATCGCGCGCGACTGCTGCGGCCAGTCGATCATGAGCCCGCTGCCGCTCACTTCCGGTTTGTTTCACGGCTGCATCGAAAACGCCACCGACCTCACCCGCTTGGGAAATTTGCTCCCGCACAAAGGCGCCATGGTAATGGCCCCGGTAGTCGCGATAAATTCCCTCGCCGCTATAAAAAAATGCGTTTTCGAGCAAAAAACATACACGCTGGCGGAGATCAAAAAGGCCTGCGCCAAAAATTTCGAGGGCTTCGAAAAGATGCGCCAAACTCTATGGAACTGCCCTAAATGGGGAAACGACGACGATTACGCCGATCTGATCGGAAAGGAAATCATCGAGGCGGCCTGCGGGCAAATATCGAGGCACAAAACCCCGAGGGGCGGAGTTCACTTATCCGGCATCCACCAGCCCCACCCGGTTCCAACGGGGGCCGGGACCCCCGCGACCCCCGAGGGCAGGTTCGCCGGGGCGCCGGTCCCCGTCACGCTCAGCCCCGAAAACGGGACCATGAAAAACGGCCCCACGGCGGCCTTTTTGTCCGCGCTTAAAATCGACCCGAAATATATCCAGTGGAACAATTGCCTGATGCTGCAATATTTTTCGTCCTCGTTCGACACGGCGCAGGGGGCAAAGAGCTTTGAGCGTTTGGTCGGGGGGTATTTCGGGGCGGGCGGTTCGCAGCACCAGCCGAACATAGCAAGCCTCGAAGATTTGAAGCTGGCCCGAAACGAGCCGGAGAAATACAGGGATCTCACCGTGCGGCTCTGGGGCGTATCCGCGCGATTCGTCACCCTGTCAAGGGAAATGCAGGACGAATTCATAGCGAGATTCGAGGGGATTTGAACTTTTAGATTTTATAAAATAACGGCAGGAGATGGTTATAGTAATGTACAACATAAATTTGGAAATACCTGAAGACATACTCTTTGAAGTCAAGTCGTTGCCAAAAGGAGAAACCAAAATAAATGACAAACTCCAGTTAAGCCTTGCCGTAGGTATGTTCGTTTCACAGGAAATCAGCTTGGCAAAAGCGGCGGAACTGGCTAAAAAGAATCTGGGCGAATTTATGGATATATTAAAAGAGCGCGAACTTCCGTCATTTTTTTACACAGAGGATATGTTGGATGACGATTTGAAATTTGCCAGAAGAGAATGGTGACATGGACGCTGTGATCAATGCAAGCCCTCTTATATTGTTAAGCAAAATTGACCGCTTGTACTTATTGAATGAAATTTTTGATAAAATATATATTCCCGCTGCCGTGCTGAGGGAAATAACAGAAATTAAAAACTTGCAAAATTTCGGTATGCGTATATCGGACGATCTCATAGAGAAAATCATAAAAGAGAACTAAATACATCGTGGATAAGCGAAAAAATCGACAATTACAATTCGAGCATGTACTACGAAAGCCCGCAATATTTATATGCGTCCTATAATGCCGGAAAAGCGATAGAGGATTGATTATTGATTTTAGGAAAATTTCCCATAATCCTTGACAATTTTGAATTTTTGGTATAAAATATAGAGGAAAACTTAGATTTTGAGTTATAAAGGGGAAAAACATATGAAAATCAAATTTATCGCCGAAATTCTTGTTTTATGCCTTATATTATTGCCGCTTGCCTCCTGCGCCTCGGAAAGCGATCCGGGAAATGCGGACAAAGCGGAAAATGCCGCGTCAGCCGGCTCCCAGGATGATCAAGATCAAGATCAAAACCAAGAGGCCGAAACTGCGCGCGTGGTTTCGGAGGCACCGGCAATCGACTGCGGGGGGTACAGCTTTCGGATTCTGTCCCGCGAGGCCGAGACAGCCGACCATCACTGGGAGGCGAAGGATATAGTGGCCGACGAGGAGACGGGGGACATCGTCAACGACGCCGTGTACAGAAGAAACACGGCGATATCCGAAAAATACAATATCCAAATAACGAGAGTGGCCAACGCGGATCCGGCCTCTTTGGCAAAAAAGGCGGTGACTGCCGGACTTGACGAGTATGACCTGATGTTCGCGGGGCTCGGCTCCGCTGTCACAATCGCGCAAAACGGCTGCCTCATGGATCTAAAAGAGCTGCCCCATGTCGATTTGGCGAAACCGTGGTACGACCAAAACGCGAACGCCCAGCTGTCGATCGCGGGCAAACTGTACACCACCTTCTGCGATTTCACGATTATGGACAAAGACGCCACATGGGTATACCTGTTCAACAAAAAACTGGTCCAGGACTTGGGGCTCGACGACCCGTACCAAGCGGTCAGGGGCGGCGCTTGGACAATAGACAAAATGGTCGAGATGTGCAAAGGCGCCTCAAAGGATCTGAACGGCGACGGGGCCATGACCTGGGAGGACCAGTTTGGCTGGGAGGGCGAATCCTGGAATATGTATGCGGGCATAATCGCCGCCGGGATCTGGCCCGTCACGAAAAACAGCGACGATCTGCCCGAGTACGCGGGCATCGGGGAAAAGGGCATAATAGCGTTCACGAAGCTTTTAAGCCTGTTCGGCGACAAAACCCTGTGCCTTAGATCAGACGATGTGGCGGGGCTGAGCGGCAATATCTGGAACGACATAATGGACGCGAGCTTCATGGACGGGAGGATACTTTTCACAAATGCGGGCATGAACCGCGTGACTTTGTTTAGGAGCATGGACATCGATTTCGGGATAATCCCCTCGCCGAAGCTGGAGGAAAGCCAGCCCGAATACTGCGGCACCATATCGCCGTTCCAAGCCACTTCGCTGTCGGTGCCCGCCACGATATCGGATCCCGAAAAAATCGGGGCGATAACGGACGCGCTCTGCGCCGAATCGAAATACACCCTCATACCCGCATATTACGACATCCAGCTGAAAACCAAGCTGGCGCGCGACGACGAGAGCCAGGAAATGCTCGACATCATATTCGCCACAAGGCGCTTCGAACTGGAACTTATATACAACTGGGGCGGCCTGTCGGGCATTTTCGCGAATGCGATGACCAAAAACGACGCCAACATAGCCTCCGCGCTCGAGAAGGCCGAACCGAAGATCATAAAAGCGATAGAAAAAACGGTGGCGGCATACGCCGAAAATTGAAAGGGTCAAAAAAATCGTGGAAAATTCAAAGGAAAACAGGATAACCATATGGCAGTGCCTGAAACTGGTCATAAAAGCGGCTTTTGTTCTCGCGGCCGTGTATTTTGCGCTCTATTGGACAAACGGGAAAATAGCGGGACTGCTCGCAGAGGAGCGCGCGAACGAAGACTATGAAATACTCGACCATTACGACGGCCAGTTTCAGGAGATATACGAAAAGCGGGTGAACGCCGAGTATGTCATCATCGGCACCTCGCATTTCACCCACGGGGTCACCCCCGAGGAACTGGAAGCATCCGGCAAAAGTTTTTTCAACTTCGCCTTAAACGGCTCGAACCCGTCATATTACGTATGGTGGTACAACGAGGTGTTCAAGCCAAACAACTACCCGAAGCCCAAGGCGGTCATATTCGGGGTTGACTGGTTCATGTTCGATACCGACTGGCTTTGGCGCAAGCCCGATTTCGATTACAGGTATCTGCGCGAGCTGCCGGACAGCCTTGATACCGACGCGAACAGATACGAGGGCAAATGGTACGACCTGAACGCGCTCTTTGAGTATGCCACCAACAGATTTCCCCTGTTCTCGTCCAGATCCCGGGTCATAGACTTGTTTTTGCCCGAAGAAAAGGAAAAGCCCGAAAAAAGATATTACAAGACCCCGGACGGCTTCGTTTTGAGCGCGTTTTACAAAGGCTATGTCCCTTGGGATGTCGATTTCGGCGGCGGCTCCGCAGGAACTGCGAGGACGCACTTCAAGGAAAAGGAAAGAGAATCGCTGCTGTCTCTCTTGGACGAGTTCCGCGAGGAGGAAATAGCCGTGGTGTTCGTGATGGCTCCCGAATACCTGCCGGGCAGAAAAGCCCCGCAGTTCGAGGAGATGAATGATATTCTCATTGAAATCGCGGAGGATTACGGCATCCCGTTTTTAAACTACAACACCGATCTCATATCCGAGATCAACGATGATCACACTTGCTACTCGGACTGGGGGCACTTAAACGACAAAGGGGCGCATCTGTTCTCGGCGAAGCTGCACGCGGATTTGAGCGACATTTTGGATTGAACGAGGAACGCAGTTTTTTGCATTTTTTGATATTTTGAATGGGGAATGAGTTAAATTCATTTCAAGCAAGGAGGTGGCGTTTGATGAATGATTTGCAATTTAAGTCACTATTGCAATTATATACTCCTTGTGTCATTAGGGAAGTGATAAAAAGAAAAGGCGTGGACGAAAAGACCGCTATTGAAATGTTTTACACCTCAAGTCTATATGAGAAATATACCGATGAGAAAACTAAATTATGGCATTTTAGCCCTGTCTTGCTTGTGGATTTGTTGGAGCAGGAGGTTGAAACAGGCGAAATAGAATATCCTATTGAGGGGTGATGTTTTAATGTTAAAGCACATGGATTTCGTGGTTTACTGCATAGAAGAATACCGCAACGCAAAAAAGCTGACCGGCAGACAGGTTGTCGCCATTTTCAATAAATATCGCATATATGATTTTATCGAAAGTTCATACGATGCCTTGCATACTTATGGCGGCGATGAAATTGCGTGGAATATCAGCGAATATATGCGGCATAAAGGCTCGGTGTACGCGCAGCCAGGGTAAACCTTGGATATATGCGTTCATTACACACGATGAAATCCGTCCGCAAAAAAATGTAGACATATTTATAAAAATATGATATGATAAAATAAGGAAGATTTAGAAATGATCGCCGAAAGAAGCCCGCAAGTGAAGAAGGCAATTATTCGTTTGATGGAGTTATCAAACGACGAACGGACGCGCCTGTTATATGAATCCCGTCAAAAAATGGAATGGGATAATCAAGCCCGCGAACGGGGGGCGTTAATAAATGTTGCCCGAAATGCAGTTAAGTTAATATGAATATGCCTTTTGACGATATTATAAAATTAACTGGTTTACCCCGCGAGGAAATAGAAGAATTCCGAAACGCTGACTCAAAAATATCTTATGGAGCGATGCCGTGCGGATAAAGAATTGGAACTATGATATGCTTGAATATACTCAACATCAAATTAGGTTTTTCGCCGAGCAATTAATGCTCAAGCGTCCGCAGCACACAATAGAAGGACTTGCTTCGGCCATGTCCGGAGTTAAAGTGGATTTGAATCCCCATCAGGTGGATGCCGCTCTTTTTGCTATGCAATCGCCTTTGTTCGATGGAGCGGTGCTGGCAGACGAAGTTGGCTTGGGCAAAACAATTGAAGCCGGGCTCGTTCTGGCGCAGTATTGGTCGGAACGCAAACGCAAAATTTTACTAATTGTGACCGCATCTCTGCGAACCCAGTGGAAAACAGAACTCGAAGAAAAGTTTTACATCCATTCCGAAATATTGGAAACCAAAAATTACAACAGGAAAAAAAGAGATGAGCCTATTTGCAATCCCTTTGATGGTCAAGACGAAGTTGTCATCTGTTCATACAATTTCGCCTCGCAAAGAATGGAAGATATCCGAAAAATCCAATGGGATTTGGTTATAATGGACGAGGCGCACAAGCTCCGCAATGTCTATAAGCGCAGCAACATAATGGGGAATCGCATAAAAGAAGCACTGATAAAACGCAAAAAACTTCTTCTAACCGCCACTCCGTTGCAAAATAACCTTATGGAGCTTTACGGTCTCGTCAGCATTATTGACGATCAGGTTTTCGGGGATCCGGACGTTTTCCGCGAAATGTACGTAAATGTTAATGACGCGGAATTTCGCAACCGCAACTTGCGAATAAGGCTGAAAAATTTTTGCAAGCGAACATTGCGGAGGCAGGTGCAAGAATATGTACCGTACACGAACCGCATAGCTATATTGCAAAATTACACCCCCAGTCGCGAAGAAGAAGAATTATACAATAGCGTTTCAGATTATCTTCGGCGCGAAAAGTTATACGCCTTTCCGCAGGGACAGCGGCAATTATTGATGTTGGTCGTACGCAAATTGCTTGCTTCATCCTCGATGGCGATACACGGAACGCTTTCCACGATCATAGAACGTCTGAAATTAAAATTAAAAAAATATGAAGCGCAATTATATCCGAGCGACTTTGATGACTACGATGGAATTGCGGAACTTATTGACGAAGAAGAAAATGAAGAAAATTTCTGCCGTGCAAAGGAAACAATGGAAGCGGATTATGAGGGAGTTCGAAAAGAAATCGAAGAACTGATGCGTTATGCCGAATTAGCCGAGCGCATCCACACGAATGCGAAAGGCGATAATTTGCTTCTTGCCCTTGAGAAAGGTTTCGAAAGAAACTTAGAAGTCGGCGGCGCAAAAAAAGCCGTCATCTTTACCGAATCGAAACGCACCCAAAAATATTTGTTTAACCTTTTATTTCAAAACGGGTATGACGGGCAAATTGTTTTTTTGGATGGCGGAAATTCCGATCCGATTTCCCTTTTTGTCTACAAAGAATGGAAAAACCGCCACAAAGACAGTAGCGCGGTTTCCGGATCGCTCACCGCCGACAAAAAAGCTGCCATTATTGAGGAATTTCGCGACCGCGCTTCAATCCTTATCGCTACGGAAGCCGCCGCTGAAGGGATTAATTTGCAATTTTGCAATATAGTTGTAAACTATGACTTACCATGGAATCCGCAGCGCATTGAGCAGCGCATAGGCCGCTGCCACCGATATGGGCAACGCAGCGATGTTATTGTCATAAACTTTTTAAATAGCTCAAACGCCGCTGACCAGCGTGTGTATGACCTTCTCAACCATAAATTCCGGTTGTTCGAAGGCGTGTTCGGGTCGTCCGACGAAGTGTTGGGCGCAATTGAAGACGGCGTTGACTTTGAAAAGCGCATTTTGCAAATCTATCAGACTTGCCGAATCAAAGAGGACATAGAAGCGGCCTTTAATGCGTTGCAATCCGAACTCTCCGATCAAATCAACGAAAGAATGACCGAAGCGCGGCAGTCTATTTTGGAAAATTTTGATGAAGATGTATCTAAACGTCTAAAAGGCTGCCATGATGACACCAAAGCGGGGCTTGATAAATTCAGCCGTTGGCTTTGGGATTTCGTTATGATGCGCGGCGCCAAACGGATCGAGCCTTCAAGTCAATGGCGTTTCGTTTATAACGAAAGTGGAAAAGAAAAAAAAATATATAATCTGCGTTGGAAAGATGCCGAAGCGCAACAGGATGTTTTTTTGCGCCGCGATGACCAATTATGCCAAAAATGGCTGAACGAAGCAATGAATGAATCGGTTCCGGCAGTTGCCATCCAATTTGAACACGCATATCTTCCGTTGAAAGACCATATCAGCTTTTTGGACGTTCACCCGGATTTAAAAGGAATCATTTCGATAGATAAACTGGTGCATAAAGGCATTTCAAATGAAGAACATTTGATTGTTTCGGTAGCCGCCGAATGCGGTACGTCGGTGGACAATGAAACTTTTGACCGCATGATGGAACTTCGGGCGAAAGTCATCGGTGAATGCCCTCCTGAAACTTCCGAATTGATTTCTGCGCGGCAATTTTCGATCCAACAAAAAAAAGACGAAATCGCCGAACGCAACAAACAATATTTCTTGGATCAAGTCGAAAAATTAGATGCTTACAGCGAGGACTTGAACTTACATGGATTGGAAAAGGACAGGAACCGGTGGTCGAGCCGCGCATTTTGTTGCACGATGCATCAAAAGATTACGGCGATGTTGAATCTGACAATATGCTCATCCACGGCGACAACCTGCTTGCGCTGAAAGCGCTGGAACAGGAATTCGCAGGACAGGTGAAGTGCATCTATATCGACCCTCCGTATAACACGGGCAGCGCCTTCGAGCAATATGACGATAACCTTGAACACTCGACTTGGCTTTCGTTGATGGTGCCGCGCTTGCGGATTTTGCGAAATTTATTGAGCGATTACGGAAGCATATGGATCAGTATAGACGATGAAGAAGGGCATTACCTGAAAGTGCTGTGCGATGAAGTGTTTGGGCGCGACAATTTTATTAACACGGTTATTTGGGAAAAAAAGTTTTCTCCGCAAAATGACGCAAAATGGCTATCTGACAGCCACGACTTTGTACTGGTATATGCAAAAAGCAAAGATGTTTGGCGACCAAACTTGCTGATACGAACAGAAGATATGGATAACCGATATACCAATCCAGATAATGACCCACGTGGTTCTTGGACTTCGAGCGATTTAACAGTCCGCACTTATAACGAAAGTTGTGATTATCCGATAAAAACACCAAGCGGTCGAATTGTGAAACCATCTGAGAGTCGCTGTTGGAGCGTAAAGAAAGAACGTTTTAAGGAACTTGTTGCAGATAATAGAATTTGGTTTGGAATATCAGGGAATAATGTTCCGCGCATCAAAACCTTTTTGAGCGAGGTACAGAGCGGATTGGTTTCAATGACAATGATGGACCAACTAAGCTATCCTATCTAACAAAAGCTCTGGAAAAAAATGGAAAACAGGAAGTTTTTGACAACATAAAAAATATGTTTTCGGGAAATAATCAGGAAGACCCCGAAAAAGATTCCGTTTCGGGTATAAACGAAGAAAATACGTTTGGCGATACCGGGGAAACCGGAAAATCTACTACTCTTGACGTTGAGTTTGTCATAGACATTCCTGCCGTTACGGAAGATAATACCGACGACCAATTCAGCAGCACAACCGAGCAGATAGTGACCGCGCCGCCAATTACGGAACCTCCGACAAATCCCCCGGAGCCTATTGTAAACAATACCCCGCAGGTGAATGAGGAAGATACGACTGACGCTCCGACTACCGAAGCGGTAACCGAAACTCCGACAGAACTTGAAACTCCCGAACCTACGACGGAATTAATTACGACGACTGAACCTACTACAGAAGAAATTATCGAAGAAACGACCCCCGAACCTGAGACAGATGAACCAACAGAAGAATCTACTGACGAATCAACGGAAGCTGAAAC
>Ga0082212_10002192_pt1 | contig 28700 bp, 23 predicted proteins | sample TergutNt197P3_FD_71548 | JGI IMG/M metagenome (GOLD analysis project Ga0082212, IMG submission 71548) | Neocapritermes taracua P3 segment gut microbial communities from Petit-Saut dam, French Guiana - Nt197 P3 | ecosystem: Host-associated > Arthropoda: Insects > Digestive system > Gut ...
CAATTGTTCCTTTTCCCTCTGAACTACTTCCTATGTATTTTAATACATCTGTATTAATATTATCTGTAACAATTACTTCATCTTCTGTTTCTATTCCGTTGTTTACTACTGTTATTGTATATACTATTTTATTGCCTTCATGCACTAAAGTTAGCCCTGGTTCAGATAATGGCACAACTGCATCTTCATAATCATATGCAATACTTGTTTTTGTAGCACTTATATCTGTTTTTACTATTTCGTATTCATCTTCATCTTCTATTGGGTCTTCATCTTCACCATCTACTTTTATATTTACTGTATTTCCTTCTAATGTTTGGCTATCTTTGCCATCTGGAACTTCTATTGCTTTTACACGAATTGTGATTATTATTGTTTCTCCTGCATTTATAGTTCCTTCCCATGTAACTTCTCCTGTTATTGAGCTATAGTTTACTGCTCCTTTTGTTACAGAACTGCTTACATATTCTACAACATCTATTTGTAATTCGTCTAATATCTCAGTATATGCAGATTCACTTCCAGAATTTTCTAATGTTATTGTATATACTATTTCATATCCTTCACGAATCATTGTAGTTGGATTTGTTTTTGCTACTGGTTCACCAGCATGATTATATACTTCACTTGTTTTTGTACCATTGAGTATAACTTTTCCTACATCATATTCCTCTTCGTCTTCTATTGGATCGTCTTCTTCTCCTTGTACTTTTATTCCCGCTATATTTGAACCTATATGTAAGCTTCCTGTTCCTGCTGGTAATGTTTTTACAGTTACTGTTATTGTTATTGTTACAGTTTCAGCTGGAGCTAAGTCGCCTTTCCATGTTAATACTGTTCCATCTAATGTAATGCTTCCTTTGCTACCTGAGCTACTGCTTACATATTGTAATCCTGAATGAATGTTGTCTGTTATCTCTATTCCTTTTTCTTCGGCTTCACCTTCATTTTTTGCTGTTATTGTATATATTATTTCATCTCCTTCATGTATAAATTCTTCTTCGCTTGGTATTAGTGTGCTGTTATGATATGCTATACTTGTTTTACTTGTTGTTACGTTTGATTTTACCACTGTATAATCATCTGGGTCTTCTGCTGGGTCTTCTATTTCATTATTTGCTTTTACTTCTGCTATATTTTTTCCTATATATACACTTGTCTGTCCATCTGGAATTGGTTTTGCTTTTGTTTCTATTGTGATTTCCACTGTTTCTGCTGGGTTTAAACTACCATTCCATATTAACTCTCCAGTTTCTACATTCCAGGTTAAGCTCCCCTTTCCTTCAGAACTACTGCCTAAATATTCCAATGCATTTATATCGATGTTGTCTGTTATTACAACATAGTTTTCTTTTACTATTCCATTATTTGTAACTTCTATTGTATATGTTATTTTATCTCCTTCATGTATTGTTGAGTCTGATACCGGATTATTTAAATAATCATATACCACACTTTTTTTAACTGCACTTATATCTGTTTTTGCTACAATATATTCATCTTCGTCTTCTACTGTTTCTCCTGGTTCTCCTTCTAATTCTATATCTATTGCGTTTTTATTTAATACTTTGCTCGTTACTCCAATTGGTAACTCTTTTACTTTTACAAGAATTACTATTATTACAGTTTCTTCTGGATTTATAATTCCTGACCATGTAAACAATCCTGTTATTTCATCATATGTTATTACTCCATCTGGTTCTAAACTTTCAAGATAAGTTGCCGAACTGTTTAGATATTCTACAACATCTATTTGTATTTGATCTGTTATTTCTACTTCAACTGGGTTTTCTTCACTATTATCTAAGAATATTAAATATCTAATCATATCTCCTTCATGAATTACTGTACTTGTTCCTGTTTTTTCTACTGGTTGTAAATTACAATCATATACTTCACTTACTTTTAAAGCAACAAATTCATAATCACTTACATTGTATTCTTTGTCGTCTTCTATTGGGTCGTCATCTTCCCCATTCACTTCTATTGTTGCTACGTTTTCCATTATTACATATGTTTCTGTTGCAGTTGTGTGTTTTATTTCTACTGTTAATTCTATTACTGCTGTTTGTCCAGGAGCTAATGTTCCTGTCCATTCAAATCTCTCTTCTGTATCGTTCCATACAACATCTCCTCTTGTTGCTGTTTCACTAATTGGATTTAAAATAGCAGTATTTATTGGGTCAAATATTTTTATTGCTTTTTCTGTTACCTGTCCTGCATTTTCTACTGTTATTGTATATACTATATAATCTCCCTGATGTACATATGTTACTAAGTTTGGTATTGGGCTGTTTAAATCACCTTGTCTATATGCATTACTTGTTTTACTTGTTAATATATTTGGTTTTACTATTGTATATTCTTCTTCATCTTCTACAGGTGTTATATCTATATCGTTTACTTTTATATTCGCTATGTTTTTTTCTATATGTCCAATAGTTTGTCCTGGTTGTAATGTCTTAACTTTTGTTTCTATTGTGATTGTTATTGTTTCTCCTGGATTTATAGTTCCAGCCCAGCTAACTATTCCTGTTAATGAATTATAACCAGTTGCTCCACCAGTTGCTGAACTGCTTAAATAATCTACAACATCTACTTGTATTTCGTCTGTTATTTCTGTATTTAAAATTTCAGTTCCAACATTTTGTAATGTTATTTTATATATTATTTTATCTCCTTCATGAATTATTGGGCCTGATACAAGTTCATCTAAATAATCATATACCTCACTTGTTTTTGTGGATTTTAATTGTTTGTCATATGTATAAGTAATATGAAAATCTGTGAGCTTAAAATTATATGGCAGTTCTATTTCATCCCATGATAATATTGTTTTTTCTAAAATTACTCTTCCTTCATCTCCAGCTTTTGCAAAGCTAAACATGTTTAAAATTATTATTATACATAAAAGTAATTTAAAACATCTTTTTATTTTCATATTTTACACCTCTTAAACAGTCTTTAACTGACTGTCTTTTTCCTACTATTGCGATAATAATTATTAATGCAATTAAAACTGTTAATAATATAAGTAATGTATAATTATCTCCAGTACGTGGTAACGCTGAATTTAAATTTTCTATAATTCTTTCTTCCAAATATTGTTTGTGTGCAGACATAAGATGTACATCTATAACATTTGTTTTTGTTTCTTTTATCCATACAATATATTCATCACCTTCTGTTGCATCTTCCGGTTCATATATTTCATTATTTGTAGCAGATAACCAATTTATATCTGCTACAGTTGGCATTAGTAATTCATATTCTTCCAAAAACGCATTATCTACCGTAATTTTTGTTATTATATTTGTACTCGCATTAAATTTAGATACTCTTTCCATTAAGTTTAGCAAATTGCTATAAGCTGGATTACCAGATGCTTTTATCATTATGTATTCATATTGGTTAGACACATCTGTTAATATAATCTCGCCTCTTGTAAAAGTAACTTCTCTCCCATCAATTGTCCCTGTTTTTGTAACACTGCGATTTGTTATGGTAGGTATTTTTTTTGTTATACTGCTTATTTCTTCAAGAGTAACTGCATCTATTTTTTTGTTTAAGTCTATTTCTATTCCGTCAATTATATAATTTGCAGTTCCTATTATTCTCGCATACATATAAGTAGTTGTTCCAAATATTGAAATGTTGTTGCTGTTTACATATGCTATTTTGTCTCCAAATGCATCTTCAGCATATGACCTGTAATCCAAAGTAGTCTTATCTACAATTGCCATATTTGTAAAGCTAAATTCAAATTCTGTATTTTCATTACCTTGAATATAGATTAAATATTCGCCAGGTTTTCCTCCTACCAATGTAATACCCTCGTTTACAGCATAGCTTTTAATCCCAATACTCAATAATGCTACAAAAATTACTGTTATAAAAATTATGTGTTTTTTAAGATTCATTAATTACCACTCCTTGTTATTATTATTTTCTACTTTAAATTAACACTATTACTATAGTTAGTCAATAATAGTATTTTAATATATATATGAAATTAATTTACGGATATGGTGGGTTGATAACAAGATTAAGATTGAATTACACTTGTTTTAAGATTTTGTAACGAAGATTGTTTTTTATTAGGGCTTTACAGTTTTAAAGGAAATGAAAAAAGGTTAATAACTATATGTGGAGTATATAATATAAAGAGGTGAAGAAAATGAAAAAAATAGTAATAATAATATTGTTAATATGTGTTTGTTTAATAGCATATTTTGCATACAATAACAAAACTGAAGAAATAATAATTGAAGAAGCGCCTAGCGATGAATCTATTGTTTCAGAAGATATACATGAACCAGATGAAGCTATATATACAGATTCTAATCCTATGAGTGTTGGATTTTATTTAAGCAAAAATAGTAAATTTGAACTAGTGGAAGAATTTACTGCTCCTTGGTATGTTGGACCACCAGATATATGCGTTTTATCTGTATTGCCTAATAACCAAGATATTGTTAATGAATCTAGTTTTAAAAATGCATTTCAAAAATGTTTAGACGAATATGAAAACGTAAATGATTATAAAATAGGATACCATATGAAATTTAGCATGAAAGATGGAACAATAATCGATAAAAATATATTAACAGTAGAAGATGCGGAAGCAGATGAGTCTTTTAGCAAGATTATGGTTTTTTTATATGATGATGTAAATATAAAACCAGGGCAAAGTAAATATCATGTTACTAAAGAAACATTTAGCGATGAAACCATATTTACTTCGATTAAATTAACAGGTGGTGTTTCTGCAAATGATGTGTTATCTCCAATTGAACTAACTGTATTTACATACAAAGATGAAAACGACTTTGACCCAGATAATGGAATGTACAGAGGCAACAGCAGTTATACCATTAACGTAAACAGAAAATAGGGTGCTTGCCAGTAGGGACGGTTCTCGTGGGCTAGACAGAGGGACGTTAGACAGAGGGACGTAAGAGTTGTCTAGACAGATATACAAAGGGGACGGAGGAAAGTGTTCAAATCTGAAGATTTGAACACTTTCCTCCGTCCCCTTTGTATATCTGTCTAGACAACTCTTACGTCCCTCTGTCTAGCCCACGAGAACCGTCCCTACTGGCAACCCACTTTTCTCCGTCCCCAGGTGTTCACCCACGTCTGCCACGTCCACTAATGTTCACTCTTGACAAAACAAAATAAATATTATATTATACAAACATAAGTTTTGTGGGAGTGAAGAAATGGATTTATTGGAAGAATTAAACGATAAACAACATGAAGCAGTTGTAAATATAGATGGCCCAAATCTTGTAATAGCTGGCGCAGGCAGTGGAAAGACAAAAGTTTTAACACATAAAATTGCATATTTAATAAAAGAAAAAAACATAAAACCTTGGAATATATTGGCTATTACATTTACAAATAAAGCTGCAAATGAGATGAAAGAAAGAGTAAGAAATTTAGTAGGTGAGACTGTTAATGATATGTGGATTGGCACATTTCATGCTATTTGTGTGAAAATATTAAGAAGACAAATAGATAGAATAGGGTTTAATACTTCATTTATAATATTCGATACTTATGATCAAAAATCATTAATGAAGAAAATATTGAAAGACCAAAACTTAGATGAAAAAATTTTTACAGAAAAATCTGTATTATATGAAATAAGTAATGCGAAAAATGAAATGCTTGAGCCAGACCAATATTCTGGAAGAGCAATAGGAGATTTCAGAAAAGAAAAAATTGCAGAGATTTATAACATATATCAAAGAAAATTAAAAGAAAACAATGCAATAGATTTTGACGATATTATTAATTTTACAGTAAAAATTTTATTAGACAACCCAGATTTACTAGAATATTACTCTGAAAAATTCAAATATGTTCTAGTAGACGAATATCAAGACACAAATAAAGCACAATTCACATTAATATCTTTACTTGCATCAAAATACGGAAACATTACTGTTGTAGGAGATAACGACCAAGGAATATATTCTTTCAGGGGTGCAGATATAACCAACATATTAAATTTTGAAAAAGATTTTCCAGGGACTAAAATTATAAAGCTAGAACAAAACTACAGATGTACAAAAAACATATTAAAAATAGCAAATGAAGTTATAAAAAATAACGAAACAAAATATGAAAAAATATTGTGGACAAGCAATTCAGATGGAACTACTCCAAAAGTATGTATAGGAGACGACGAATATGATGAAGCAAATCTTATTGTAGAGCAAATTAATACATTAAAAATAGAAGAATATTACAAATATTCAGACTTTGCTGTTTTGTATAGAATGAATGTGCAATCACGCAGTATAGAAGATATTTTAAGAAGAGAAAATATACCATACAAAATAATAGGTGGATTAAAGTTTTATGAAAGAAAAGAAATAAAAGATATTATTGCATATTTAAGACTATTGCAAAACCAGTCAGATAACTTAAGCTTAATTAGAATAATAAATGAACCGAAAAGAGGAATAGGAAAAACAAGTTTAGACAAAATAGAAGAAATTGCAAATTCAGTAGGCACATTTATGTACGATATTGTGAAAGAAGCAGACAAATACGAACTAAATAAAGTCTTCGCAAACACAAGAGAATTTGTAAATGTAATTGAAGAACTAAAAGATAAAAAAGATACATTAGAGCTGACCGAACTGGTAAAAGAAGTACTAAATAAAACAGGTTATTTGAAAGCATTGAAACTGGAAAACACATTGGAATCAGAAAACAGAATGCAAAACTTGGAAGAATTTTTAACAGTAGTAGAAGAATTTGAAGAAGAATATGCAGAAAATTCATTAAGTGAGTTTTTAGAAGGAATAACTCTAAGTTCAGATATAGACGAAATGGAAGAGACAGAAGATTTTGTTACACTTATGACATTACATAGTGCAAAAGGGCTTGAGTTTCCAGCAGTATTTATAGTAGGAATGGAAGAAGGCATTTTCCCAGGGCATAGGGCTATTGGTGAAGAAAGAGAATTAGAAGAAGAGAGAAGGCTTTGTTATGTTGGAATAACAAGAGCAAAAGAGCATTTGTTTTTAACATGTGCAAGACAGCGAACAATATTTGGATCAACAAGTTGTAACAGTATATCGAGGTTCGTAAAAGAAATACCAGATGTAATGCTTGATGGATTTAATGAATTAGAAGAAAATAGTGAGAGAAGTTATTCAGATAGCAAATATGAATGGAAATATGAAAATAAAAAGCGAAGTAGTGCAGGTATAAACAATACAAAAACAGAGATTAATGCAGGATATACTTCTAATCAGCCAGCTTTTCAATTTAGAAGTGCAGATAGCTTCCTAAACAGCTTAAATAATAAAAAGCCTGAAGAAATTGACTTAAGTGTTTATAAAGCAGGTGTAAAGGTATTGCATAAAAAATTTGGAGAAGGAATAATAAACTTTGTAGAAGAGGAAGACGAAGATTTAAAGGTAGATATAAACTTTGAAAAAGCAGGGCATAAGCGTTTAATGGCAAGATATGCTGGATTAAAAGTAATAGGGTAAATGTGGAGATGCCACGAGAACCGTCCCTACTGGCACGCATTTTACCCTCTTCATGCTAACTTCCAAGTTTCTCTTTCAAAATCCTAGCCATTTGAACTCCGCTTGCAGATGCCATAATAAGTCCACGTGTTAATCCTCCGCCATCACCAATTGAGTATAATCCGCTAATTGATGTTTCAAATTCGTTGTTTATAACCAATTTATTTGAATAGAATTTTATTTCAGCTGCATATAGTAAATTGTCTGGATGTGCAAAACCTGGCACAACAATATCTATTTGTTTTATGAAACCTAAAATATCTGTCATTGTTCTGTATCCGATTGAATACGTAATATCACCTGCAACTGCAGTTTTAAGAGTAGGAATAACACTGTTTTTTTCTAGGTCGCTTTCCCATGTGCGTTTTCCATCTAAAATATCTCCAAGCCTTTGTACCAAGATGTTACCGTCACCGAGTTTGTTAGTGTTTCTTGCAATATTCATACCATATTCGATAGGCTTATCGAATGGATAATTAAAATTATGAGAAACAAGTATTGCCAAGTTTGTGTTTGTACTTTTTTTATCTTTATATGAATGACCATTAACCAATGTTAAATTATTGTCGTATACTTCGTTTGCAACAAACCCACTAGGGTTTTGGCAAAATGTTCTAACTTTATCTTTATATGGAAGTGGACGTGCAATAAATTTTCCTTCATACATATATTTGTTAATTTTTTCCATTACTTTATCTGGTAACTCATATCGAACACCAATATCAACTGTTCCTGCATTACTTTCAATGTTGTGCGTTGAACACATGTCAGATAGCCAGTTTGCACCTTTTCTGCCAATCCCCAAAACAACATTATCGGAATAAATTTGCGTAATTTCAGATTCAGAGTTTGAAGGCGAAACTGAAACTCCAGCTATTTTTTTATTTTCAATAATTAAATCTTGTACAGATGTATCAAACATAATTTCAATATTGTTTGCCAAAAGATATTCTTGTAATTTTTTATATAGTTCATGACTTTTTTCAGTTCCCAAATGTCTTATAGGGAAACTACAAAGTGTAATATCATTTTCCTGTGCAAGTTTAGAAATTTCTGAAATCTCTTTCTGATATTCCAAACCTTCCAGTTTTGGGTCTGCACCAAATTTAAGATATATGTTGTCTGTATGATGTATTAATTCTTTTGTTTCTTCTACACCAATATATTCATGGAGTTTGCCACCAACTTCTATAGAGGTATCTTCTGGGTTTGGCAAAGTAAGCTTTCCATCAGAAAACGCACCTGCACCTGAAAAACCACTTGTTATATTACAAAAAGGCTTGCATTTTGTACATTTGCCAGCTTTTTCAATAGGACACCATCTGTTTTCTACACTTTTGCCCTGCTCTATAATTAATATTTTCTTTTGGTTTGCAATTCCAAGCTGAACAAGCTCATAAGCTGTAAATACTCCACTCGGACCGAGCTCCCACAATAATTAAATCATATTTTTCGTTCATGTTTTACTCCTTAAATATTATACTTTTTATGATATAGCACATTATACAATGGATTTTGAGATTATTCAACACTTTTTAAAGATTCAATCATATCTACCTTCTTTAATGAGAAGTGAGTTATACCACTTATCATTAAAGAAAAGAGTAAAGTAATTAGTATTGAATATATAAAACTATTTACATGGATTATTCGTGTAAACATTAAGTTATCTAATTCACATGTGGTTATTATAAATATATTTAAAAAATATCCAGCAAATAAACCAATTGCTATTCCAATAAAAGTAAGCATAATAGACTCCCTAGATACATATTGATATACTTCATTATCATAAAAACCAAGCACTTTAATAGTTGCAATTTCTCTTATTCGCTCACTAATATTTAGATTTGCTAGATTATATAATACTACGAAAGCCAAGAGGCCGGCACAGATTATAAGCACCCAAACAATAAAGTTTAGGCCATTAAGTACATCTTGAAAAAAATCTTCTGAATAAGATGTTAGAGTTACAGAAGCAATATTGTCATCAAGCAGAAGATTTTTAGCTAAAAGTTCTTTTTCATCTGAATCTAAATTATTTGTTATACCATATATAACATTATATTCTATTTCCTCATCAAATAACTTTTCATAAAGAATAGGAGACATGTACATGTAGTGGAACAAATAGTTTTCCGTAATAGCACCAATAACTGCAGTTGCGATTTTTTCATCACTGTTTTTTATTTCAATATTATCTCCAACCTTTACGTCTAATAGTTTGGCAATTTTTTCTGTAATGATTATAGATGTATCATTTAAATAAAATGTTGTATCTTTTTTTCTGTCTTTTAAATCTATGAAAGTATTTATGGCATGGATGTCTTCAGGGACTATCAGCATAATATCTTGTATAGTGCCTGTAATTTCAGCAGATTGAGTGTTTGTAAGCAAACCAGATAAGTTGTGTTTTTCGCTAATGTTTTTAAATTCAGAAACATCGATATGGTCTTTGAATGAAATTTGTATATCATACTTGAATATTTCGCCATATTGCGAAGGTACCATATATGCGATAGAGTCTTTTAAGCCAAAACCAGCTACAATTAAAGATGTACAACCAGCTACTCCGATTATAGTCATTAAAAATTTTTTCTTATATCTAAATGTGTTTCTTAAAGTTACTTTTTTTATAAAATCCAGTCTTGACCATATAAAAGTTATACGTTCTAACAATACACGTTTTCCGATTTTAGGTGGCTTTGGCCTCATTAAACTAGCAGGTGTATTTGACAATTCGCTTATACAAGAAAATACTGTTGCGCCAAGAGTACAAATCAATGCAAATAACATGCTGGTTAATGCATAATAAACATTAAATTCAGCCAAAAGAGCTGGCAATGTATACATCATGGCATACATGCTGAATATTGTCTTAGGTAAAAAGTCAAATCCAATTAACATGCCAGTTATACCACCAATTAATGTCGCAAGTAATGAATAAACGATATACTTTGTAGCTATTTGAATTTTGGTATATCCAAGTGCTTTTAATGTTCCAATTTGTATTCGCTGTTCTTCCACAATTCTGGTAACTGAATTAAGACTGATAAAAGCAGCTATTACAAAAAATACCAATGGAAATACTTTTCCAATATTAGCGATTCGCTCAGTATCTTTAGAAAAACTTGCATATCCTTCGTTCATTTCTCTATCTAAAATATACCAATCTGGTTTTTTAATATCATTTATTTTTTTATTTGCATCATCTATTTCTTCTTGTGCTTCTGCGAATTTTTCTTCTGCTTCAATTTTTGAATCTTCTAGCTTAATTTCGTTTTCTCTAAGCTTGTTTTTTCCGTTTTGCAATTCTTTTTTAGCATCTTCCAATTGGCTATATGTTTCTTGCTTCTTTGTTTCAAATAATTTTTTTTGAGTTTCAAGTTCGGCACGTCCCCATACAAGCAGTTGCTCGTTTTCGTCTAGTTCGGCAAGACTAGAGCTTATACCATAGCTTATAAGATATATATTATATTCTAAATCACTCTTCCCTTGTGTTAGAGCAATTATATTTTGTTCTACCTGTTCTAAAGCCAAAATAACTGAACTTAAATTAGAATTTTCTATATCTATAGCTTCTTCAATTTGAGCTATTTCGGGAGGGTCGGTTGCCAGACTTAAATCATATGTTAAATCTTGTATTCGATTTTCAATTTCAGTTTTAGTATTTTGCAAACTTAGTTTTTGTAAATCTAGTTGTTCCAAATCTGCAATTACACCAGCTAACTGTTGCTCCAAGTTATATAAAGTTATTCTTGCCTGTTCAATTTGTGCAATTGCCATGGGTTTTGCGTTATAAAAAAGTAGTTCATTATTTTTCAAATTGTTTTCTTCTTCTTGTAGCTTTTGAGTGCCATTATTAAATTCTTGATTAGCTGTCTCAGTTCCAGAAGTTATTTTCTCTTCACCATCTAGGATTTCTTTTTTTGCATCTTTTATCTTCCTTTCTGCATCATTAATCTCCTTTTTATATTTTTCTTTTTCTTCATCTAATTTATTTTGAGCATCAGTTAGTTTTTCATGTGCTTCAAGCATAACTTCAGAATATCTTATTTCTTTTCTTGTTTTTGAAAGCTCTTCTAACTTGTCTTTAGCACCTTGAACAATAGTTTTATATGCATCTGAAAATGAAGATAATTCTTTCGCATTTTCTAATGTAAGATATATTTCAGTATAAATTTCAGAGTTTATTAAAGTTTCTGGAACATATATGTAACAATTTATTCTGCCAGATAAAAGCTTTGTAGAGCCTCTGCCCTGAGAAATATATAGAGGAGACTCTATAACACCTACAATTTTTAATGTGGTTTCTTTAAAGAACGGTTCTTCATCTTTTTTTGTGTCTAAAATCAGTTCTATTTCATCACCGATTTTGATATTGGTACCATGAATAAACTTTCCTTCAATTAAACATTCATTATCGTTTTTGGGCAAGTTACCTTCTATTAAAATAATTTGATTCATATGCTCAGAAATAGAATGAATTTTTGCAACATATTCTTTATCATCAACATTAATAATGGTATCTTTACTATAAGAACCATAGATTTCTTTAATTTCTTCCAGCTCTTTTAATGCATGAATATCATTTTTAGTTAAACCAAGAGTGGAAATTAATTGTATATCCATAGCGTTCTTATCATCAAAAAATTTATCAATAGTTTTCTGCATATCTGGACTTGTTGCCTTTATCCCAGCAAAAAAGCCTACTCCTAATAAAACTATTAGCAGTATTAAAACAAATCTTTTAAAATTAATTTTAATCTCAAAGAACGCATCTTTGAGCAAAGCTTTTTTCATAAACAAATCCCGTTCAATTACCATTCGATGTCATCAATTGACATCGGGTTTTCGTTTTCCTTTATATCGTATGCCATACCATTTTTAAAATGAATTACTTTATCTGCCATTGGAGTTAATGCAGTGTTGTGTGTAATAATTATAACTGTCATATTGTCTTTTCTGGAAGTGTTTTGAAGTAACTTCAAAATTTGTTTTCCAGTATTATAATCTAGGGCACCTGTTGGCTCATCACACAAAAGAAGTTTTGGATTTTTAGCTAATGCTCTTGCAATAGCTACTCTTTGTTGTTCACCACCAGACAGCTGAGATGGAAAGTTATTTGTTCTATGTTCCAAACCAACACCGATTAATGTTTTTTTAGGTGACAATGGTTTTTTACATATTTGTGTTGCCAGTTCCACATTTTCAAGTGCAGTTAAATTTTGAACCAAATTATAGAATTGAAAAACAAACCCAATATCTTCTCTGCGATATCTTATTAATTCTTTATTACTAAACTTACTTATGTTTTTTCTATCTACAATTACTTCACCAGAAGAGATAGAGTCCATTCCGCCCAAAATATTTAAAGCCGTGGTTTTTCCAGCACCACTAGGGCCAACTATAATAACCAGTTCGCCTTTTTCTATTTTAAAATTAGTGTTATTAAGTGCATTTATTGTTACTTCTCCGAACAGTATATTTTTTAACAACATCTCGAAATTCTATGTATGACATAATTTCCTCCAACTGCTTTATTATACCACGAAAAAACGGAATTAGAAAGAGCAAACTACACATTTTAGAATATGAATTTAACTTTTTCTTGTATGTTGCAACCTGCTTGCAATTTACATAATAATATGATATAATTGCAAAAGATTGGAATAATCCAAATATATTAATAAACAGGACTAGTGACATTATAAGGAGAAAACAATATGACTGACGATGCTTTTGAATGGACCCGTGTAATTAGGTTTAACCGGCCTAGAGAAGTAACAGCAGAGGAAGTAACAGAAAAGGAATTGACAGCAAAGGTAGAAAATAAGCCGTTGACTGTAGTTGAAAAATACACATATAATACCCCATATGTTCCAAGTAGATATTCACATATATTGGGAGAATGGAACAATGGATTTGTTATATGTGACGAACTGGGAAACGAGTTTGTATGGGTTCCAGTTGGCAGTTTGCCTGCAAATGGGACACTTGACGGAATAGCCTTTGACAAGCAGTATGGAAGGCGGAACTATCGGAAAGATAATTTTTCACACAGCCAATATCATGAAATTGTGGACAATGCTCTTGAGAAACAGATTGAGAGCGTGGAAAAATATGGCGGATTTTATATTAGCCGATATGCAATTTCAAGAACCAAAAACGAAAAGCCAGCATCTGTAAAGGGGAAATATCCTTGGATAAACATTGACTTTAATAATGCATTTGAAAAAGCACAAGAGTTTGATGGAGAAATGGAGAGTCATCTTGTATATGGTGCAGAATATGATTCTGTACTTGAATGGCTAATAGCAACAGGAAAAACTCAACATGAAATAGCCGAAGACAGCACAAACCTAGGGAATTATTGGAATTCGGATAATAGTCCGAGAAAAGTTGTTAAAACAGGCAGTAGAGAGGAATGGTATTTAAACAACATAGCAGACCTTGCAGGTAATGTATGGGAATGGACACAAGAACAGTATAGTGATTCGTCTCGTGTTTTGCGTGGCGGTTATTACTATGGTACTGGAAACCTTTATCCTGTTGCTTACCGCTATTACATTCCTACTTACTATTACTACCACTACATAGGTTTTCGAGTGGCGCTTTACATGTCGTAGCAATGCCCACTGTTTAACTAATTTAAGCTTAAGTAAAAATAAGGAGGAGATGTTTAAATAAACACTCCTCCTTATTTTTAATGAAATCAACATAATGCATTGCAAATAACCGGGAAACGTGCTATAATATATAACATACTGATAATTTTAATATCAGAAAACACATTTGTATTTGCAATTGTGAAATATATTACTCTAAAAACTAAAAATAGGAAGGCTATCATGCAAAACATTGCTATTGTCCTTTGCAACAATATGCATATGGACATTGAACGTGCAAATATGCTGATAACACTGATTTCTCAAAGTCGGAGTTATCAACTAACTAGCAACTACACAAAAGCAGATGTTGTTATTGTTCTAACTTGTGCGTATAGCAATGAACACAAGAAAAAAACAATGCACATTATTGCAGACATACAAGCCAATGCTCGCAATGGAGCTAATGTAATAATTACAGGTTGTTTGGTAAATGGCTCAAAAAAAGAACTCTGTGAACTTTTTCCGGAGTTTGAGGTACAAACCTTTAATAAAGTAAAAGCTATGCTTAATGAGAATTCATTAAATAACTTTTCTGTGAAGAGGTTTATTCCTCAAAACAAAGTAATAATCTCAATGGGTTGTTTGAAAAAATGTTCTTACTGCGTATATTCAAAGTTAGAGCAAAATTATACAAGTAAACCCATGGAGGCTGTTATGGAAGAAGTAGCGGAGCTGTATGAAGCCGAGACAACAATCTATATTACAGGCGGACAAGAGACTTCGGACTATGGAATTGACCTTTACGGGAAAGTTCAATTTGCTACATTAATGGACAAAATATGTACACAATATCCTAATTGTAGTTATGTGATAGGATGGTTTCATCCATCAGGGCTTACAGATGAAGTTATTCATTTGATTGCCAAACATCACAACATTAAGGAAATAATGCTACATATCCAACATGTGTCAAATCGGATTTTGAGTGAAGCCAATCGACCATCGTTTGAAGGAACAAACCAAAAAATTAATGTGTTAAAGGAGCTTCGGAACGATTTGGTTATATCTACACAGGTTATAACTGGGCTACCCGGAGAAACAGAGGATGAGTTTAACAGCCTAATTAGTTATCTTGATAATGGAGTATTTAGCGATATTGGAGTTTCAAGCTATGAAGAAGTGGAAAACACTCCAAGTTCAAAATCTTCAAATCAAGTTCCATTCGGACTTCGAATAAAAAGGATGGATGAGATTGTATTGAGGTATGGAGCTACACCATATAAAGGTGAAATGGCTGAAAGTTTGTCTAACTGGTATATGCAATTCAAGAAAATGTTGCATGTATTTCCAAATATGATTCTATCTGAAAAAGCAAGACAAAACTATAAAAATATTGCTGGGACAGATACGGATTATAAAGAGCAAGAATCATTTTCGGAGTTGATAACCAATGTTTTTACAAAAGTACTTAACTCTCGTGATGAGTTGGAAGTAGAAAGAACTCATGAATGGATAACTAAAACTTTTACTAAAGAATTTAGGGATAGCATTTATGGGATGTTTGAATCGGCTTTTCCGTTGAAAGCAAAAGTGCTAGATAAGGCAAAGCAGATGTTAGAGTGAATATTTAAATGGGTGAACACCTGGGGACGGAGGAAAGTGTTCAAATCTGAAGATTTGAACACTTTTCTCCGTCCCCAGGTGTTCACCCTCTTTTTTGTGTGATGTGAAAAATGCATATGGATTAGCTGTAAATAATAAGATTAATAAAAAGGGATAAGTAAAGGATAGATTAATATGATTATAAAATTAAACTATAAAATAATTGGTATTACAATAGCTCTTATATTTATTGGATTAACTACAAGTGTTTCTTTATATAATTACTCAATAGCCACTGTAGCAGAAGCGAGCGATGTATTGCCTATTCCAATTATTATGTACCATCAGACAAAAAATTCTAATTTAGGCAAAGATGTAATTTCACCTTCTGAATTTGAAGCGGATTTAAAATACTTAAAAGAAAATAATTATACAACAATAACAATGACGCAATTAATTGACTATGTATATAAAAACAAACCATTGCCAGAAAAGCCAATAATATTAACATTTGACGATGGGTATTACAATAATTATAAATATGTATTTCCACTTTTGCAGGAATATAATATGAAAATAGTATTGTCCATTATTGCAGAAGCTACAGATGAGTTTTCAGAAATGAAAGATGGCAAAGAACGTGCACATATGACATGGGAGCATATAAATGAAATGCTAGACGCAGGGTGTGTCGAAATACAAAATCATACATATGATTTACATTCTATGAAAAAAAGGATAGGCTGTACGAAAAAAAGAGGGGAAACCGTAGAACAATATAAAAAAGTTTTAATGGAAGACTTAACAAAAGCACAAGAAAGAATAAAAGAAATGACAGGAACAACACCAAATACTTTTGTTTATCCATATGGAAAGATGAGTAAAGAAACAAATGATATTTTAAAAGATGTGGGATTTAAAGCAACATTAAACTGTGGTGGCAAAATGAATTATGTATCGAAGGACCCAGAAGACTTACTTGAACTAAAAAGGTTAAGACGTGACAGCCGGAAAAAGCTTAGAAAAGCTACTTAAAAAATATGAATTGAAAAGTTAGCTTAAATAAGGTATAATGAGATGGTTCATTAATTGCTAAAGGAGGAAGAAAAATGCTGGTATCAAGTGGAGTAACATTAAGATTCGGGAAACGAGTTTTATTTGAAGATGTAAATATTAAATTCACAAAAGGAAACTGTTATGGTTTAATTGGGGCAAATGGAGCAGGCAAATCAACGTTTTTAAAGATTTTATCAGGTGAAATTGAGCCAAATAAAGGTGAAATTATTTTAGATAAAGGTGAGAGGTTGTCTATATTAAAACAAGACCATTATGCATTTGATGTGTACACTGTTTTAGATACTGTAATAATGGGTAATAGCGAGCTATATAAAATAATGAAAGAAAAAGACGGCATTTATGCAAAACCAGATTTTTCAGAAGAAGATGGAATGAGAGCTGCAAAACTGGAAGAAAAATTTTCAGATTTAGATGGCTGGAATGCAGAGTCTGATGCTTCAAAACTTTTAAACGACTTAGGAATAGAATCTGATTTACATTATAAATACATGAAAGAAATTGGAGCTAGAGAAAAGGTTAAAATACTGCTTGCACAGGCACTGTTTGGAAACCCAGATGTGTTACTTTTGGACGAGCCTACAAACGACTTAGATTTAAAAACAATTAATTGGCTACAAGATTTCTTAATTGATTTTGAAAACACTGTAGTTGTTGTATCTCACGACAGATATTTCTTAAATAAAGTTTGCACAAATATAGCAGATGTTGATTTTGGGAAAATTAAAATATACCCAGGAAACTATGATTTCTGGTACGAATCTAGCCAGCTTGCATTAAAGCAAATGAAAGATTCAAACAAGAAAAAAGAAGAACGAATAAAAGAATTGCAAGAATTTATTGCAAGGTTTAGTGCAAATGCTTCAAAATCTAAACAAGCCACTTCAAGGAAAAGGTCATTAGAGAAAATCGAACTAGAAGAAATTAAACCTTCTAACAGAAAATATCCATATATAGATTTTAAAACAGATAGAGAACAAGGAAAAGAAGTTTTAGAAGTAAGGAATCTAACCAAAACAATTAATGGCGAAAAGATTTTAGATAATTTAAGTTTTATTGTGAAAAGGGAAGATAAAATTGCATTATTATCAGACAACGAAATCCAAAAAACAGTGTTGTTCCAAATATTGGCAGGTGAACTAGAACCAGATTCTGGCGAATTGATTTGGGGTACCACCATAACAAAAGATTATTTCCCAAAAGATAATGGGTATTTATTTAAAGACGACATGCCTATAGTAGACTGGCTGAGACAATACTCAAGAGACCCAGACGAAACATATGTTAGAGGTTTTTTGGGAAGGATGTTGTTCTCTGGAGAAGAGGCATTAAAAAAAGTAACTGTAATGTCTGGAGGAGAAAAAGTGAGATGTGCTTTTTCTAAAATGATGTTGTCTGGTGCAAATTTCTTAATTTTTGATGAGCCAACAAATCACTTAGACATGGAGGCAATTACTTCATTAAATGAAGGAATGAAAAAATATAAAGGAATAACAATATTTACATCACATGACCATCAATTAACTCAGACGGTTGCAAACAAAATAATAGATATAACAAATAATGAAATTACAATAAGGGAATGTACCTATGACGATTATTTATCCAATAAACTTACTAACTAATTCCTTATATTGGTCTTGTGCATTTAAACAGGTGTCTATTAAATATCCCTTTTCGCCACCAGTTTGAAATTCTTTCAGCCCTTTATAATAAAACATTTTATCTTTGTCTAATATAATAAATGGAACTATATTATTTTTCAAACATTCTTTAAACATAACAATACGTCCAACACGACCATTACCGGTCTTGGAAAGGATGTATTTTTTCAAAATCTGAATGGAATTTTACAATATCTTCAAAAGAAACAGATTCTAAAGAGTTATACCAATTTAGTATTTGTTTTATATCGGTTGATACATTTTCTGGTTTAGAAGTAGTAACATCTCCGACTTCATTTACCAAAGTTTTATATTCTCCAACATTAAACCAGGACTTCCTTTCGTCTGAAGTACCGCTTTTTAATATTTTATGGAAACCTTTTATCATATTTTCAGAAAGAATTTCATTTGCAATATCTAACATATGGTCTACCAATTTAAAATGATTTGCTGTTTCTATAATATCATCCACTTTTGTGCCAGAGCGTTCAGCTTCTGTTAATAAAGTATTTGTTTCAAAAATGTATCTGGTTTGCTCTTCTGTTAATGTACTGCCTTCCATATGGTTAGTGTTGTAGGCAAAGTTTATTTGAGTAAAATGATACAAATTACCCTTTAAACTCATTTCTTTTTGTTCTCTTAAAATTTCTAAAATATTGTGCATATGCGATCCTCCAACTTCGTATTAATATTGATTTTACACATTCTCAGGCTTATTGAATTTATCTTTTAATTTCTCATAAAATGCAATTTGGGTAGCTGTAACATATGGTGTTAAGAGAACTGTTCCTGCATGGCTAAACATTACACTAATTCCTGGTGTGAATAACAGATTTGATATAACTATTACTACTCCAAAAAGCAAGAACCATCCAATAAAAGATAAAATCAATAAATAAAATTTGGAGATATTGCCTTTCATTAAACCTGCACTTGTATCAACTATATCTGTTGATGGTTTAGCGGGGTTATCGTATAATATAGGCATTGACAAAACATATGGTGCTATTACAATTATTGTAAATATTGCATATATTAAAGTAATAACAGGAATCATTATAACAAAAAATGTCTCACCAGTATTTCCAATAGAAGATGCCAAAACAAACATTAATATTATTAATATAATTGTAGCTATAATAAATTTGATAATTATTTTTAAAAATATATTGAGAAATACTCCCCAAACTTTACCAAAGTTTTTTAATCCAATATTAATAAAGTCTGAAAGTGCAACATTTTCATTTCTCATTAATTTAATAACAGATGCTGTTACTCCAAATGTTAATGGCATTAAAAGTATTACACCTATAAGATTCATAAAGTTTCCTAAAGTAGGAATAGCTGAAACATCAATAATTGCCTCACATCCTTTATTAACTAAGTAAACTATAATTGCATAAAAAAGAGATATTGAAAATACTCTTGACCATTTTCCGTGCAAGGCGTGCACGCGCTTCTGATTTTAATTCGCTTGAATTCATAACAAACCTCCTTCTAAGATATCTAAAAATACTGAAACTATTTTAGGGTCAAATTGTTTACCAGAATTTTTGACAAATTCTGACTTTATATAATCTAATGGCAAACTGTCTCTGTAGGGACGAGTAGAAATCATTGCCTCAAATGCATCTGCAACAGTAACAATTCTTGCAAGGAAAGGAATTGCTTTTCCTTTTAATTTTTGAGGATAACCAGTTCCATCATAATGTTCATGATGATAAAGAACCAATGGGATTAAATCTTCAAAAATAGTAGCATTTAAAAGTATTTTCCTACCAATTGCAGGATGCTTTTTTATTTTTGCATATTCTCGCTCAGTTAATTTACCGGGGCTTCATTAATAGCTCATCTGGAATCCCAATTTTTCCAATATCGTGGAAGAGTGAGCCAAACTTAAGAGTCTGTAAATCTGCTTCTGAAAGATTCATATGTTTTCCAATTAACATTGAAACGGCAGAAACTTTATCTGAATGACCTCTGGTGTATTTGCTTTTCGCCTCAACAATATCTCTTAACACTTCAATACTTTCCAAATATGCTTTTTCAAGTTCTTCTTTTGATAACTGAAGTTCAGAGTTAATGTTTTTTATAGTACGCATCTGTTCAATTGATTTTAAAGCAGATTCGATTAACAAAAATAACTGGTCGAAATTATTTCCTTTTTCACAGAAGCCTTGAATGGCAAGTTTTTTAATTGTTTCTAAAGGAGGAACAAAATCTTTATGGTCTGTAAGCAATAATATGTATATATCTTGGTCAAACTTTCTAATTTCATTAACTACTCTTGCACCATTAATTGGAGCCATTATAAAATCCAATATCATCAAATCGAAATATTCATGTTTAATGCGTTCAATAGCATCTATTGGATTTGTAAGCCCTACTAAAGAAAACCCAGAATTTTTCAAAACTTTGGAAATAGCATTAATTACTTTAATATCGTTATCTACAATAATGATTTTATAGTTTTGTTTTTTAGAATTTCCCATAATATTTTTCCTCGTATATAATTATATTTAATTATTGTATAAAAAGCAAGTGTATGGAAAAAATATGAAAAGAGTATACAAAGGAGAAAACCATGTATTATGAAAACAAAAAAGAAAAAAGAAAAGAAACAGTTGTAGTTTACTTTTTTATGGTAGTAATTGTGCTACTATTGTGTGTGTTGGTTTTGAAATTTGATAATGGCGGAGTGCCACAGGCACAGTCTAATTACGAAACTACTAAATTATCTGGAACAGGCAATAACATTAACACCGCTATTGATGAGGAAAAAGAAAAATATGAAATTATAGAGAAATCTACGAAATGTATTGTTGGTATTTCAAAGCTACAACAAAGTGGAAGTTCTGTGTTTTTAGATGATGCAGAGGAGAAGCTGGGTTTAGGTAGCGGAATTATTATTACAGACAATGGATATATATTAACAAATCAACATGTTGCTGGAAATAAGTACAGCAATTGCTATGTAACATTGGAATGTGGCGACACATATAGTGGAAGTGTTGTTTGGGAAGATGACAATATAGATTTAGCAATAGTAAAAATTAGCAAAACAAATCTAGACTATATGCCACTTGCAGATTCGGACAATATAAATCTGGGACAAGATGTGTATGCAATAGGAAACCCAATAGGATTTGAGTTTCAAAGAACAGTTACAAAAGGAATTATAAGCGGAATAGATAGAACAATAAAAATAGATGACGACCAAAGCATATATATGGAAGACTTAATTCAAACAGATGCAACAATTAATGAAGGGAATAGCGGTGGAGCACTAATAAATACAAAAGGAGAGCTAATTGGAGTTAATACTGTGAAAATAAGCACAGCAGAGGCGATAGGGTTCGCAGTTCCAATTAACATAGTAAAACCAATAATAGAAAAACTTGTTGGAAACAATAAATTTGAGGAAGCATATCTTGGGCTATATGGATATGACAAAGAAGTAATTCCATATCTAGACCATAATTTGCAAATTGAATGTGGTGTATATATTGCAACAATTCTGTTTGACAGCCCATTATACAAGTCGGAAGTAATGGAAGGAGACGTAATAATGGAGATTGACCATATTAAAATAAATAAAATGAATGACTTAAAGAAATATATATATTCAAAAAATCCAGGTGATACAGTTAACCTTATTATAAAAAGAAAAACAAAGGAATTTAGCGTAAATATAAAGCTGGGCTACAAAATGTGACACTTTAAAACCAGTCTTATATTTGACTTAAAAAAAGTAATAGTGTAAAATATAATTTAGCAGCCTTGTTTAATACAGGTTGACTTTTAGGCAGAATGGGAAAAAATAATGAGAATAAATGAAACCAATAAAAAAAAGAAGAAAAAGGCAAAGAAACAAACAGGGAAAATAGTAATTGCATGTAGTATAATAGCAGTTATTATATGTGCCGTGGGAGTTAGCATATATGCATTTGGAGGTAAAGAGGTACCAGATGTCAACGAACAAAATACTAAATTTTCAATATCAGAAACAGAAGTAACATCTGAAAATATAAAAATAAATATCCTCTCAAAAAGGAGCAGGTATAACCTATATTATTATATTGATTATGCTAAAGATAAAGGTGAAGTAGAAGATACAAATACTACAAAGACAAGCAGAACAATAGAGAAAAAAGTAAAAGAAACAGAGATAGATAACAAAGACTATGAGCTATATAAAAAGAAAGAAGATATAGAAATAGAAGGAAATGCAGTTATATATTTTAAATATGAGCTAAATGGAACATATAGTACAAACCCTTATAAAATTGAAATAACCAATATTGAAAAACGGAGAAGAGAGTGAAGAAGCTTCTGAAGAGGAACTAAGACTGGGCTTAGTAAAAAACATAGAATATATAACAAAATATTATATAAAAGTTAACATTGAAGCAAATACAGTTACAATATATGAAAAAGATGCAAAAGGCAAATACACAAAACCAGTGAAAGCAATGATATGCTCTACCGGAAAAGCAACACCTAAAAGTGGAGTATACAAAACCAGTGACCAATATAAATGGAGAGGATTAATTGGAGGAGTGTATGGGCAATATGCAACAAGAATTGTAGGAAGCATTTTGTTTCACTCGGTACCATATCAGATTGCAGACCCTGGAACGCTAGAGTACTGGGAATACGATAAACTAGGTACAAAAGCATCGTTAGGTTGTGTAAGACTAACAGTAATAGATGCATGGTGGATATATACTTACTGTGAAAAAGGAACACAAGTTGAATTTTACTCAGACTCAGACCCAGGGCCATTAGGAAAGCCAACTGCTAAGAAAATAACAAGCAATCAGAAATTTAGAGGTTGGGACCCAACAGACCCATTACCAAAAAACCCATGGAAAACAGGAATAGTACCACCAATAAACTGGCCTAAAAAAGAAGAAGAGGTTATAGAAGAACCTATAGATGAAACAAATACTAGCATGGATATCAACAATACCAACACAAACACGAATACCAATACAAACACAAATACAGATACGAATACAAACACCAATACAGATACAAACACAAATACAGATACCAACACCAATACAGATACAAACACCAACACAAATACAAATACCAATACAAACACCAACACAAATACCAATACCAACACAAATACAAACACAAACACAAACACAAACACGAATACAAATACAAACACCAATACAGATACAAACACAATAACAGAGCCACCAACAGACCCAGGTGGAGAACCAGTGGGATAATACAAAAAAAAGAAGGAAACGTCCTTCTTTTTTTGTACTTTATGGTACATATATAATTTGTGAACAACACAAGAGACACATGTTTGATTTGTGACCATTATCATATTATAATGCGAATTAGATAATAAATATGTTGTCAAAACAGAATATAGGGAAGGAGCCATTATGAGATATTTAAAAAATATAATAAAGGAAAAAGGAGCTAAAACATTGCTACATACAAAAAGTCCTGAAACGGTTGACATAATTGAAATAGATATACATAAAAACTTGCTAATTATGTCAAAAAATGGTATAATAAATATATATAGTGTTTGTAATAAAAAAAATGGAGGTGGTTTTTATGTTAAATAAAATCCCAAAAATTTTTGTAGTTACATTAATAATATTTGTAACTATGTGTTCCACACTAGGTAATTTGAGTTTAGCTATGTCGAGTAGCAGTGAAAACTCAATTACAAATGAAAATCAGGAAGAAATAATAATAAAGTTTAAGAAAGGAACTGAAAAAACCAGAAAGAACAAGATTAAAGACGAAATGTCATTATCAGAAGAGGTAATGGACATAGAAAACCTAGACACAAAGGTAATTAAATTGCCGAAAGGTAAGAAATTAGAAGACGTAAAAGGATTGGCTAAGAAATATGGAGAAATTGAATATGTAGAGCCAAATTATGAAGCAGAATTTTTATATATGCCTAATGACCCAGGATATAAAAATTTATCAGCAGTGCTAACTGCTATAGGTGCACAAACAGGATGGGATATAACTAAAGGAGAAAGCGTTGTAGTAGCAGTAGTTGACTCAGGAGTTGCTGTTCATCCGGATTTACCAACATTATTACCAGGTTATAGTGCAATAACTAGTTTATCACCTAATAATGATAAAGTAGGACATGGCACAGGTGTAGCTGGAGTAATAGGAGCAGTTCGGAGATAACGGACTAGGAACAGTAGGAATGAATTGGAAAGCACAAATTCTACCAGTAAAAGTAGATGATGCAAGTGGAGGCTTAAGTGTAGCAAATATAGCAAAAGGAATAATATGGGCAGCAGACAATAAAGCAAGAGTTATAAACCTAAGTTTAGGAACTTCATCTGATTCATCAACTTTAAGAAATGCAATAGATTATGCATATAATAAAGGATGTGTAATAGTAGCCGCAACTGGAAATGCTGGTACAAGCAATGTAAGTTATCCAGCAAGATACCCAAATGTAATAGGAGCTGGAGGTACAGCTGATGGAAAAACAAGAGCTGCTATCACAAATTACGGAACAGGATTAGATGTTTTAGCAGTGAGTGCATATTATTCAACTACACCAGCTGGTGGTTATTCAAATATGGCTGGTACATCATTCGCTTCACCACAAATAGCAGGATTGGCATCATTAATAATAGGATTAAACCCAGACTTAAAACCTAGCGAAGTAAGAGAATATATAATAAATGGTGCTAGTGGCAATGGAGTAAGAACAGATACATTGGGTTATGGAATTATGAATATGGGAAAATCATTACAACTAGTAATGGAAGATAAAGGTAAAATAAAAGACCCAGAGAAACCAAAAATTGAAGAGCCAAAGATTGAAGAACCAGTAAAACTTCCACCTACACTTACTTTAACTGGAAGTTCTAGTATAACATTAAAACAAGGAACTGAATATATAGAACCTGGATTTAAAGCAACAGACTGTAATGGAAAAGATATAACAAGTAAAGTAACTGTTCAATCAACATTAAACATAAATAAAGCAGGAACATATAAAATTACATATACAGTTACAGATGAATATATGAAAACTGCATCACAAACTAGAACAATAATAATAGAAGAAGTAAAAATAGAAACACCAAAAAGAGAAGTGCAAACATTTAAAGGAAACTTTGGTGGAAACAATAAAGCAACATCGGTAGATTATAAAATAAATGTAAACAGTATAGGACAACTTGACTTGGATTTATCTAACGATAACAGCAAAGCAAGTTTAGACTTAATATTACTAGATGTAAAAGGAAACCAAGTATCAAAAGTAAGTAACTCAAGTGGAAAATCAGGCAAAATAGCATTAAATTTAACTCAAACAGGAACATATACAGCAAGAGTAAACATGGTGTCTGGAAATGGTAACTTTGGATATACATTAACAGCAACATTACCATTAGTAGGAGAAACACCACCAGTAATACCTCCAGTAACACCACCAGTAGTAGAACCAAAGTTAGTAACAAGTATAACATTATCGCAGACAGCAAGTGTAGAAGTAAATAAAACAATAAGCTTGGTAGCAAATGTTTTACCAGCAGATGCAAAAAATAAAGAAATAGAGTGGAGCAGTAACTCATCTAATGCAACAGTATCGTCATCAGGTGTAGTAACAGGTAAGGCTGTAGGAACTGCAATAATAACAGCAAAAGCAAAAGACGGAAGTGGTAAAATAGCAACTTGTACATTAACAATAACAGCAGCACCAAGTACAGTAAAGAAAGAAGTACAAACATTTAAAGGAAACTTTGGTGGAAGCAATAAAGCAACATCAGCAGATTATAAAATTAATGTAACTAAAACAGGAATAATAGATTTAAATTTAATAAACGATAACAACAAAGCAAATCTAGAGTTAGTATTAATGGACGCAAGTGGAAAAGTAATAGCAAAAGTAAATAATACAAATGGAAAAGCAGGAGACATATCTATAAATCTAACTCAAACAGGAACATATACAGCAAGAATAAATATGGTAACTGGAAACGGTAACTTCGGATACACATTAACAACAACCTTACCATAGAAATAAATGAATGAACGAATGGGACAGTCCTCAGTTGAAAGGTAAGGCTTCGAAGCTAAGCTGCTCAAGCGAGGACTGTCCCAATTAGTTCATTCATTTTTGTGGCTTGTTAAATACATTATTCTGTGATACTATAGCTTTATAAAATTAAAATAATGGGGTGGTAATATGGGTAATGGAACAGAAGAAATAATTATAAAGTTTAAGCCAGAAGTTAAAAAAGAAAGAATAAGTGAAATCCTAAATGAACTAGCAGTAAAAGAAGTAGATGAAATAGAGGCAATTAATGTAAAGGTAGTTAAACTGCTAAACAATAAAACAATAGAAGATATAAGCGAGCTGGCAAAAGGATATGAAGAAATAGAATATATAGAACCAAACTATGAAGCCCATTTATGCGAATAATATTATACAAAGGGACGTATTTTTTGTATATTTTAATTATATGTGCATATATTAAAATATACAAAAAATACGTTCCTTTGTATAGTCCTGTTTTTTTCAAATGAGGCTTTATCTGTTACCACAACAACAAAGTAAAATTAATATTACTACGATAAAGATAAAGTTATCTCCACAGAAACCTTCTCTACGATCCAACATTATCACTCCTCCTCCAAAATAAAAAGAATATAGTAGCCTTTTTTATTTTTATAGAATATAATATGAAGGAGGATGGGAATGTGTGACAGATTTTGCAATTAAGCAAATCTGGGTTTGTCATTAGGCTAAGCACTTTAATTATTATTTTTGTTCGTAATATTTTGTATATATATAAGAATAATTTTTAGATGTTGTATCAACCTTGTTATTTTTTAAGTCCATAGTTTTAGTTCCTAGTTTATTATGGTCTACACCATCTTCCACTGGACCATCATGACTAAAATATATCATATCTTCAGAAATTCGACCTAGTATATCAATGCTAAGTTTAAAATCATATAATTCTTTATAATTACCATTATTATATGCTATAATCTTTTCAGTAGTAACATAAATATAGTCGTTATTATAAGGCATAATGTTTTGAAGTCCATCACACATATTACCACATTCTGTCTCATTAGATAAAGCATTTTTCTCATCTGTATTTATATTATATTCATAGTATGTAAGTTTATCATAACCACTTTGACCATATTTATAATATATTACTTTCCCATTATATATAAATGCAACATTACTTCTATTGTCGATTAGTTTTGACTCATTATTTGATAAATTTAATATATATACATCTGAGCCAATATTATATGTTAAATATTCATTTCCAATATTAGTTGAATCCAGTTTTACTAGGCTATCTTTCCCTTTAATATTTATAGCTTCAAATTTATTACTACTTAATGAATATTTTTTAACTTCCATATCAACAGATGCAATATATAAAGCATCAGAAGTTGCTGCTATACTTTCCGGTGATTCATTACTATCTAGTTTTGTAATAACTTCAAGCATATAATTGCCATCACCTTTATTTAAGTCAATATATGCTAAATAGATTTCCGTTATTGGTTGCACCTTAATTACATCATTTTCATGTCTTCCACTCTTAAATTTTTGTACATATAAATATACTTTATCATTATAAAAATCATGTCTAAAACTTATGTCATATTCATTTTCTGATAAATCTGCTATTTGGATTTCTGCTCCTTCTTTTGTAACTGCTATAAGATTATCACCAACAGCATTAAATGTTAATAAATTTTCAAGTTCTGGATTTAAATTAGTATATCCTTTTTCTCTTTCAGTCCATTTATTTTTATTTGATTCATTATCAATATTACTTATTGCATTATTATCATCAATTGCTGTATTATCTTCTTTTCCTTTATCTACTCCTATTTTATAAGAACAGTATCCAACTCCACCTATAATTACTAAGACGAAAACTGCTATAATCACAGCTAACAATGTTATTCCATTTTTATTTTTTAACATTTAACTCTTTTCCTTTCAACAATATTTATTCTACTATTTGATTATAATATAACAAAATCGGCTTTTCAATATAAAATTAATATTTTATTTCTGACCTTGCCCCCAGAAATTGTACCAGTATGATTGATAGTCCAAAAATATGATATAATAATAGAAATGGAGGACTAATCAAATGGCTAAAAATAATTACACAATTGAACAAAAAATATTGAAA
>Ga0082212_10002193_pt1 | contig 28686 bp, 31 predicted proteins | sample TergutNt197P3_FD_71548 | JGI IMG/M metagenome (GOLD analysis project Ga0082212, IMG submission 71548) | Neocapritermes taracua P3 segment gut microbial communities from Petit-Saut dam, French Guiana - Nt197 P3 | ecosystem: Host-associated > Arthropoda: Insects > Digestive system > Gut ...
CCGCGAATGGGAGCAGGCTGGTTTTTTCCTTGAGCTTTGGGAACGCGGCTTATCAGAATATGACGACATGGAAGGCATCGCCTGGGAATGGCAATCCGTGGATACGACTTCTGTTGATACATACGACACGGCGCTTGCCGAATGGCTTGCAACGCAGAGCAAGCACAAGAAAGGCGTAATCAAGAAAGCCCTTGCAGATACAAATATGTATGACGCCCGGTTTGAGGGGCGTCTGCAAGAGCTTGGCCTTGTGCCAAGTCTAGGCGGTTAATTCATGGAGAAAAAGCTGGCTGTCCAGGCGGCGCTGATCGTCTTGGATGCGGGCAACAAAGCCGTCCGCCCGCCGCACATCGCCGCGCATGGCAAACAAGGAAGCAAGCAAGCCGAGGTTGTAATCAGCGTCTTGCGTTACAAGCTGGCGCTCGTCCGCATAGCCGCGAAGGCGATCCGGCAGATCGGGATCGTCCTCACCAAGCAACGCGACAAGCTCCTCGCTGGTGGCAAGGTCAAAGACTGTTTCCATACCCGCAGAATACCGTGCCCTGCACAAATAGTCAACCAAGGAGTGCATATATGGACTTGACCCCGTGGATTTGCATAGCCCGCACCGGAACCTTTCAGGACGCCAGCGGGCGGACGCATACCTTTTCAGAAAGCGATCTTGAGGCGATCCGGGCGGGCTATGACCCGAAAAAAACGGAAGCGCCGCTCGTGTTTGGCCACCCCAAGGACAGCGACCCGGCCTACGGGTGGGTACATGCCTTGAAGCGCCAGGGCGCAAAATTGTTTGCACAATTCGCGCACGTTCCGGCAGAGGTCAAAAATTTGGTTCAAACTCGGCGCTATCGAAATGTGTCAATGAGCCTTTCCCATGACAAGCGGCGGCTCCTGCATGTGGGCCTGCTTGGGGCGGCGGCTCCGGCCATAGACGGACTAGGGCCGGTGGAATTGAACGCGGACGGAATAACTTTCAACTTTGCGGTTTCCCCTGAGCAGGAGGAAGCCACCACACCAGGAGGGAACATGGCGGCAACGGCGGAAGAACTGCAACGGCAGATAGGCGAACTCACCGCACAGGTGAAGGCCCTGGAAAAGGAAAACGGCGAACTGAAAGCCAAGCTGGAAACCAGCGACAAGGACAAGGGCGAAGCGGAAAAGGGCAAAAAGGACGCGGAAGAAAAAGCCTCCAAGGCTGCCGCCGACTTTGCGGCCTTTCAGGACGGGATCGCCAACGAAAAGCGCGCGGCCCGCGTCCGGGCGCTGGTGGACAGCGGCAAGCTGCCCCCGGCCAAGGAACAGGACGCGATCAGCTTTGCGGCTGCCCTGGCCAAGGTTGCCGAGCCGGTGAACTTTTCCGCGCCGGACGGCAATCCTCAATACCCTCTGAACGACAAAAGGCGAAAAAATCCTTCATCACCGTCTGTTTCTCCACACAGGTTTACCGGAAAATCCGCATAAAAATCGAACATGGAGAAATGTTGCCCGCCCGCATTGAAAACCTGATCAGGGGCAAAGTGCGGGAACTCCAACTTGACGGAGCGGGTCATGTCGTTCAGTAAGCGCCTCAGAATGCAAATGGCGAAGAATGTCTACCATTCCATGCCGTATCTCTCATCATGCCATCCCGGCGCAAGTATAAGTTCCGGGCCTTTCCACGGCCAAGGGGCGACGATGCCCTTGACAGGCACAGGCTCCACTTCGCGCGGATTTTCCAGTATCCAAGCATAGCCGTCCACAGCGCTGCCCTCATCCTCTAGGCAAGCTGCTGCCAGGTCTTTGCGCTTCATTGGTCGGCAGTCCACCATATCCACGATGCAGATCGCCGCGCCTGTGGGCAAATATGCTTTGCTTCCAGGTTCTTTGCCATGCGTTCGCCACTTCGGGCTTTTGCTGGCACATATTACCACTGGGCCGCGATAGTTCCAGACGCGCGACCGCCATTCGACAGTCTTTTCCCCGACAGCGATAAGGCTGGCAAAAGGCTGTTTCACTGAAAGGGCGTACACGGCTTCTCCTTACTTTTATGCTGAACAATCCAAAAACGATGCTCGCTCTATGGCATAAGCAAATCATCCAAAAATTCTGAAACAGGCTCAACCCCGCTGATCATCAGGTGATCCCGCGCACGAGTACAGGCGACGTACAAAAGCTGGCGCTCTGTATTGTACACGTCTTCCAGATCGGCATCTTCGCCCATATCCTCAATGCGCTGTTGCGATGGGATGACTTCGGAATCGCAGGCCATAACGGTAACGGCGCAAAACTCCAAACCCTTCGCCAAGTGCATAATGGCAATACTGGCTTTGTCTTTGGGAATATCCATGTCAGTTCCCAAGATGACATAGGGGAGTTTCGCTTTCCCGGAGGAACATTTACCCCGGAGAAGCGGGGGCGTTTGCCTTTGCCACGCCCCCGCCTCTCCGGATCAATGTCTTGTATTCTGTGGTCCAAGCCGCCTGTAGGGGGGATGGATCGTGACAAGACGGAAGGAACTGACGGATTGGCGCGATCCATGCGCGACCTCGCGCACCCCGGAAGGCGGCAAGGAACACCAGGATTTTTTGCATTTTGTAGTGGACAAAAATGTATAACAAGCATACTATTATCTTGACCCCCTCCTGATGGCCTGCGCCACAGGAGCCCCGGCTACCCTGCGGTGCCGGGTTTTTTTTGGAGGCGGCATGGATCGAGTAATTGCTTTCATTGACGGCTTCAATGTCTACCATTCTTTGCTGAACAGCGGGTGCCAGAACCTTAAATGGCTCAACTATCGCGGACTCGCCGAAGCGTTTATCGCGCCGTCCCGCGAACGGCTTGTGAAAGTTTTTTACTTCACAGCCATCGTGCCTTGGGACAGCAAAAAGGCTGCGCGACACCGCCTGTTTATCCGGGCGCAAAGCATATATGGCGTTGAAACCGTCATTGGCAAATTTAAGGAAGTTACACGCAAATGCCGCGAGTGCGGACGGGGATACAAAACCTTTGAAGAGAAGGAAACTGACGTCAATATCGCGGTAACTATGTTACTTGAGGCGGTGAACGACACTTTTGATAAAGCCCTACTCTTTTGCGGCGATAGCGATCTGATTGCCGGGGTAAAGGCTTTGAAGTTGCTTGCCCCTCATAAGCATGTAAAAGTGGTTGTTCCTTTCGGCAGGTCATCCATTGATCTTGTGAACACATGCCATTCATCAGCAAAAATTAAACGCAAGCACATGGAAAACAATCAGTTTCCTTTGGAAATACTTCTTCCTGACGGCAAAAAATTGATTAAGCCCATGGAATGGAGCTAGTGCCAGCCTAGCCGCTGCTCGCTGTCGAGAGTCGATTGCTTTTGTGTACTGTTATCACTCAAGGCCGCGCCGCTAGGCGCGTGTCTTTATGCCTTGGTTTTCAACACCGGCCTTTGGCTATGGCATGGCAAAATCCGATCAAGTTGGCCACCTTCCGATTCTGCCTTTTATTTTTTTGCCTCTTGATTTATGTGCGACAGCAAAGGCCCAACTATGCGACACCTATTTTCTTAAGAACAGGATGCATGGCGGGTCCACGGCAGGCGGCAAAGTGGTTTGCCTCGCCTACAGGTTTGAGGACAAATGGCGGCTCCTGCGCCTTGGGGCTTGGCCCGTGTTTAGGTTTTACTAACAAATAAATTGACATTTTTTGTTTGTTGTGCGATGTTTTGAGCATGGAAAAGCTCTATTCTCTGACCGACAAGCAATTCGCGCTTATCGAGCCGATATTGCAGGAAGAAAAAGACGTTCGAGGCCGGAAACCCAAAATTTCAGACCGGCATGCCCTGGAAGCTGTACTTTACATCCTGCGCGAAGGGTGCAGATGGCGAGCCATGCCTGAAGCCTTCGGCCATTGGATGATGGTCTTTATGCGCTACAAGCGCTGGATTGAGCGCGGGACTTTGTGGAAAGTTTTGATGCGATTACAAAAAGCCGGGGCACTCAAAGTAAGTGTCACTTTTATGGACAGCAGCGTCATCCGTGCTCATCGCCATGCGGCAGGAGCGCGGAAAAAAGGGGCTGTCAAGCGTTAGGCCGCTCCCGTGGCGGTTTTGGCACAAAGATCCATGTGCTTGTGGACGATTTGGGGCGATTGCTTGCGTTGGTTTTGTCTCCGGGGCAGTCAAGCGACCATAAGTATGCTTCCGAACTTGCCGGACAAGCCATAGCGCATAGCGCTCAAGTGATCATGGGCGACAAAGGGTATGACAGCGACACATTGCGTGGTCAAATTGAAGATGCCGGATTGGAACCGATAATTCCCTTTCGGAAAAACCGCAAAAACCGGCCTGAAATAGACCGTGACAGATATAAAGAGCGTAATATTGTTGAGCGCTTTATTGGCAAGCTTAAAGAAAACAGGCGAGTAGCAACAAGGTATGATAAGAAGGCCACTCATTTTGCCGGTTTTTTAACACTGGCAGCAATAAAAGCCTGGTTGAAAATTATTTGTTAGCAGAGCCTAGTCCAACAACACTCAAGGCGGAATAGACGCCATGAAAATATTAAGCCTGAACGTGTGCCGTATTCTTGCCCTGACGGTCTGCCTGCTGTTGCCGGGTTGTGCCCCCTCAACAGCCCCACCACCGACAGGCTCATCATTGACAGTGGCCTTTTCGCCGCAAGGCACGAGCCTTGAACTGGTACTATCATGCATCGAAGCGGCAGAACGAGACATTCTGGTGGCGGCGTACAGTTTCACGAGCAAGCCCATATCAACGGCACTGCTGGACGCCCACAAGCGCGACGTAAAAGTTCAAGTTGTGGCGGATAAAAAGGGTAACAGCAGCCGATACACCGCTGTCACCTTCCTTGCCAATCAGGGCATTCCGGTGCGGTTGAACGGGCGCTACGCTATCCACCACCACAAGTTCATGGTGATTGACGGCAAGCATGTAGAGACTGGCAGCTTCAATTACAGCGCCGCCGCTACGGACAAGAACGCAGAAAACGTGTTGGTTTTGTGGGACGTGCCGGAATTGGCGGCACAGTATGCGGTAGAATGGCAGCGGCTATGGAACGAAGCGGAACCATTGCCTGCGAAGTATTGAGCGTGTTGGTGCGGGGGAACATACCCCGCCAATCAGCTTTATTGCCCAAGATTAATCAGCCCCACCCCCGACAAGGCAGTGGGCGAACCCCTCTGCCAATTTCTTGAAACCTCTATAAACAGGGCTTTGAACACCCCCACCACCGACAACTGCGAGAAATGCCCCGTCTTGCTGTTAGTTGTGCCACCCATAGGGGCAGGCTACATTTTATGTTTCAACACTGGGCAGGGGCACGTCTGGGGCGAATTCAGGGGGATATGATCCAGGGGGGGATAGGCGGCTATGCAGGCTGTTTAGGCTGACAATTTTTGCATTCCGACATGGCACTCGGTTGTGGGACAGATTTACCCCAACTTTGCCCCACAGATTGGAAAAAATCTTCAAAAAAAAGCGTTGCGTCATCTGCGGACTGGAATGGGTGAGAAGCTTTTGCAGTTCATACATGGCGTCACGCAGACCCGTGTCCCGTGCCGAATGTGCAGGAAAAACCCACTCGCGTGAACGTGTCGTTTCGCAGGTCCACCCTGCTTATGATCGATCGCAAGGCCGAAGCTGCGGGCATGACGCGCTCTGGCTTCCTTTCCAGAGCGGCCGACTCCTTCCAGATGGAGCGGCGGGGCCAATGATGGGCATATGGTGTGCGGCCATGATGCGGCTGTCCATGGGCAGCGTCTTGGGCCTTACAGCTTGCTGCGCAGCACGTTCATGGCCTCGGCAAAGCCGGCGGGATTCGTGCCGCCGGCCTGGGCTTGATCCGGCCGGCCGCCGCCGGAACCGCCGATGGGCACAGCCACATCCTTGATCAGCGCCGGGGCCGTGAAGCGGTCGTGCAACTCTTTGGAAACATAAAGAATCAAATTGATTTTCTCGCCTTCCTGCGCGGCCAGGCAGGCTATGCCGGTAGGCAGCTTGGATCGCACGTCATCCATGATTTCGCGCAAAGCCTTAATCGGCGTATTGTCCAGGCGGGCAATAAGCAACTTGACGCCACCGCAATCTTCGACACCGTCCATCAGATCCCGGCCCCGGCCGGATGTGGCCTGAGTCGCGGCCCGTTCCAGATCCTTGCGCGCGGCCTTGAGTTCTTTCTGCAGGGCGTCGACCTTGTCCGCCAATTCACCCGGCCGGGACTTGAGGCGATCGGCCAGCCGATGCAAGACCTCCCGCTGTTCGCTGATCTCGCGCAGGACGTTCCAGCCGGTCGCGGCCTCGATCCGGCGCACGCCGGCCGCAATGCCGGTTTCCGCCGTGATCGTGAACAAGCCGATCCGGCCTGTGCGATCAAGATGTGTGCCGCCGCACAATTCCAGCGATTCGGGCGAAGCCGCTTGCCCCACGCTGACCACCCGCACCACGTCCGCGTATTTTTCGCCAAAAAGCGCCACAGCCCCCCTGGACGTGGCTTCGCTTCGGGTCAGTTCTTCGTCCGTCACGGGGTAATCGGCCAGAATCATACGATTTACCTCGTTTTCCACCGCCGACACTTCTTCCCGGCTCAAGGCGGCAATGTGGCTGAAGTCAAAACGCAGCCGATCCGGCGCCACCAGCGAACCGGCCTGCTTGACGTGATCGCCCAGCACACGGCGCAAGGCCGCGTGCAGCAAGTGCGTGCCCGTGTGGTTGCGGGCCGAGGCCAGGCGCTCGCCTTCGGCCACGCGCAGCGCCACTTCCTGGTCCGGCAGCAACAATCCCTCGCGCACCGTAATCCGGTGCACGGCGAGTTCCGGCGACGGCTTCAGGGTGTCGATCACGTCCGCCTTGCCGGCCGGGGCTTCCAGTGAACCGACATCCCCGACCTGTCCCCCGGAAGCGCCGTAAAACGGCGTCTGCCCGGTGACCACAAAACCGCTTTCTCCGGCCTTGAGGCTGTCCACGGGCGACGCATCGCCATCCAGCAAAGCCGTGATGCGGCTGTTGTGGATCAGGGCATGGTAACCGACAAACTCCGCGCGCAAGCCGTCATCCAGCAGAGCCTTGAATCGTGAACCCAGGACTTCGCCATCCTGGCCGGAAAATCCGCTCCCTTTCCGGGCCGCGCGGGATCGTTCCTTCTGTTCGCGCATGTGCGCGGCAAACCCGGCTTCGTCCACGCTGAATCCGCGCTTTTGCGCCACGTCGTTTACAATATCCAGAGGAAAGCCGTAGGTGTCATACAAAGTAAAGGCCACGGCGCCGGGCACCTGCCGTGTGTCTTCAGCTTCCAGCCGGGCCAGTTCGTCTTCCAGCATGACCAGGCCTTTGCCCAGCGTCAGGGAGAAACGTTCCTCCTCCTCCCGCACCACTCGTGACAAAAAGGCGGCCCGCTCACACAATTCGGGGTAGGCTTCACCCATGACCTCGGCCACCTTGAGCGTAACCCGGTACAAGAACGGTTCGTGCACGCCCATGAGTGTGGCAAAGCGCAAGGCCCGCCGGAGCAGCCGCCGCAATACATAGCCTCTCCCCTCATTGGAGGGCAGCACGCCATCGGCAATAAGAAAAGCCGCCGCCCGCGAATGGTCGGCGATCACGCGCAGGGCGGTGTCCGTGTCGTTGGCGTCCGGTGCGCTGAAAGCGTATGCGACATGCGCCAATTCCGCCGCATGCCCGATGATGGACTGGAACAAATCCGAATCATAATTGGATCGCTTGCCCTGGCACACGGCCGCAATGCGCTCAAGACCCATGCCCGTGTCGATGGACGGCTTGGGCAAAAGCTGCCTGGGCCCCCCGCCGGCGGGCTGGTCGTACTGCATGAACACCAGATTCCAGATTTCCAGAAAACGGTCGCAGTCGCAGGTTCCCACGCCGCAGTGCGGGCCGCAGGCCATGTCTTCACCCTGATCGAAGTGGATCTCCGAACAGGGACCGCAGGGGCCTGTGTCGCCCATGGCCCAGAAATTGTCCTTCTCGCCCAGGCGGGTGATGCGTTCGGCCGCAATGCCCGTCACTTCCCGCCACAGGGCGAACGCTTCGTCGTCATCGCGAAAAATGGTCACATACAGCTTATCTTTGGGCAATTGCAACTCTTCGGTGACAAAGCCCCAAGCCAGACGGATGGCGTCTTTCTTGAAGTAGTCGCCAAAGGAGAAGTTGCCGAGCATTTCAAAGAAGGTGTGATGCCGGGCTGTGCGGCCCACGTTTTCCAGGTCATTGTGCTTGCCCGACACCCGCAGGCATTTTTGCGACGTGGCGGCGCGCACGTAGTCGCGCTTTTCTTCGCCCAGAAACAGTTTCTTGAACTGCACCATGCCCGCGTTGGTGAACAAGAGCGACGGGTCGTCGCGCGGCACCAGGGAGGCCGAGGCAAGCTCCGCATGTCCGTTGCGCGCAAAATAATCCAAAAAACGCCGCCTCAGTTCCTTGGCTGTGACCATCGCGCGATGCCTCCGGCAGCCAAAGGGACGCCCCTTTGGAAAGCCTGTTTGCGGGTTATGACGCCACCTTGCAATCCGAAAAGATTGCAAGGTGGCACAAAATTCGGGGAAAGGGAAAAGGCGCCGGCGCCGGAGGCGTCAGTCCTCCTGATCCGGATTCCCGTCCTCGCTTTCGAAAATGTCTTCACGCGTGGGCGTGAAGGCTGTCGGAATCATGCCCAGGTGGTCGGTGAGCTGCTTCTCGATGGCCTGGCGCAGGCTGTCGTTTTCGTCCAGCAGGGCGCGCACTTTTTCCTTGCCCTGGCCCAGGCGTTCCGTGCCGAAGGCGAACCAGGCGCCGCTTTTGTCGACCACGCCCGCTTCCACGCCGAGATCGATGAGTTCCCCGGAACGGGAAATGCCCGTGCCCCAGATGATGTCGAACTTGGCTTCGCGAAACGGCGGCGCCATCTTGTTCTTGACCACCTTGACCCGGGTGAGTGAGCCGTAGGCTTCTTCCTTGTCCTTGAGCGTGAGCAGTTTGCGGATGTCCAGCCGCACGGAGGAATAGAACTTGAGAGCGTTGCCGCCGGTGGTGGTTTCCGGGCTGCCGTAGCCGGTCACGCCGATCTTCATGCGAATCTGGTTGATGAAGACGACAGCCGTGCGCGATTTGTGGATGCTGCCTGTCAGCTTGCGCATGGCGTGCGACATGAGACGGGCATGGCCGCCTACCTGCGTTTCGCCCATGGCGCCGTCCAGTTCGTGCTGAGGAATCAGGGCGGCCACGGAATCAATGACCACCAGATCGACCGCCCCGGAACGGACAAGCATGTCCGCGATGTCCAAAGCCTGCTCACCGTGATCCGGCTGCGAGATAAGCAGTTCGTCGACCCTGACGCCGAGGCGCCTGGCATAGTTGGTGTCGAGAGCGTGCTCGGCGTCCACAAAAGCCGCAGTGCCGCCGGCCTTCTGGCATTCGGCGATGATGTGCAGGGTCAGGGTCGTCTTGCCCGAAGATTCGGGACCGAAAATTTCCGTCACCCGCCCGCGCGGAATGCCTCCAACGCCGAGCGCCAGATCCAGCCCGATGGAGCCGGTGGGAATGACGGGCACGTGCACGTGCGCCTCGTCTGAAAGCTTCATGACCGCGCCCTGGCCGTACTTGCGCTCAATGGTGTCGAGCGCGGTTTTCAGGGCTTCGCGTCGGGCTTCTTCGGGTGTCAGAACGGGCTTTTTGGCCATGGCGGACTCCAGATGGTTGGCGGTACGATCAAGCGGCTTTATATCCGAAAAGATCTGCTCCCGCAACCGCACGCCTTGCGGACTCCACATTGATGCCGTAGACTCCTCAGACCGGATGCGAATCCGCGCAAGCCCGGCCGCCGGCGCGGCTTGCGCATGAATCCGGAATCCGTGAACAGGAAAACAGCATGCGCGTCATCCGGGTACGGCACAAAGGACAGTCGTTTTATGCCTCGCTCGGCGAAGGCATGGTGATCAATCTCAACCGGCAACAAGGGTCGAACGAACCGATTCCGCTGTCCGAAATCACACTCATGCCGCTGGTGCTGCCGTCAAAGGTGATCTGCATCGACCTCAATTACCGCGACGCCGCGATCGAACGCGAATTGCCGCTGCCGGAGCGCCCTGCGTTCGTGCTGCGGCCGAACGGCAGCTTGCTGGCCAACGGCCAGTCCGTTCCGCTGCCGGCCGGGGTTCATGCCGTATATCCGGAAGCCGAACTGGCGATCGTGATCGGGCAGCCCTGCCGTCACATCCGGCCGGAAGACGCAGCGCGGCATATTTTCGGCTATACCTGCGCCAACGACATCACGGTGCGCGACCATCCGGACGATCCTCACCAGGCGGCCGCCAAGGCCTTCGACGCCACCTGCCCTGTCGGACCGTGGCTGGAGACCCAGCTTCCGGATCGAGAGGAATTGATCGTCCGTTGCCTGGTCAACGGCGAGGTGCGCCAGAACGGAACCATGGCCGACATGATTTTCCCCCCGGCCGAGCTGTTGAGCTACTTGTCGCAGTTCATGACCATGAATCCCGGCGACGTGATCCTGACCGGCACGCCGTCCGGCGTGGCCCCGGCCCAGGCCGGAGACAACGTGCAGGTGGAAATTCCCGGCGTGGGCGTTTTGTTCAACAATCTGACGCAAGAGGCGGCAGCGCTCCCCCCGCCGGTACAATGACACAAGCCGGAGCATTCACCCCCATTCCGAACGGCACGCCGGTTCAGGCCGCCGCGTCTTCAACCGGAGTATTGACATGAAACGTCTGCTTCTCATCCTGTGCTGCCTGTTTTTCGTTGCCTGCGGCGACAGCAACCCGCTGATCGGCAAGTGGGAGGGGTCCGTCGACATTTCCAACGACATGATCAAACAAGGATTGCAGACCATAGGCCTGAACACGGACATGCGCGTCGAATTCACGCCCAAGGAGTTGATCCTCACCCAAGGCGCGAAGGAAATACGCAAGGCCGTGCGCTACCGCGTGGAAAACGGCAAAGTCTATATCACCGACGACACCGGCCGGACGGAAAAGAAAGAAACCTGGGAACTGATTCCCATGAAAAACAAACATACCATCGAATACCCGATCATGCCCGGCTTGACGGCCACGCTCACGCGCGCAAAGTAGGGCAATTTCGCTTCACAGTCACAATGCTTGAGGAGCTGCCATGAGCGCGCAATACGGCTTCATCTTGGAACGCGAGGAACATTTGCGGGAAATCGGCGGAACGGCGCGGCTCTGGCGGCACAAGGCCACAGGGGCGCACCTCTTGTCCGTGACAAACCGGGACGAAAACAAATGCTTCGGAGCCAGCTTCCGCACGCCCCCCTCTGACTCCACGGGCGTGGCCCACATCCTCGAACACTCGGTGCTGTGCGGTTCGGACAAGTATCCGGTCAAGGAACCTTTCGTGGAGTTGCTCAAAGGCTCGCTGCAAACCTTCCTCAACGCCTTCACCTTTCCGGACAAGACCTGCTACCCGGTGGCCAGCGCCAATCTGGCCGACTTCTACAATCTGATCGACGTCTATCTGGACGCGGTCTTGCACCCGCGCCTGAGTGAAGACATCCTGCGCCAGGAGGGCTGGCACATTGAAACCGACAAGCCCGACGGACCTTACAGGTACAAGGGCGTGGTGTTCAACGAAATGAAAGGCGTGTACTCCTCGCCCGATTCGGTGCTGGCCGAACAATCGCAACAGGCTCTGTTTCCGGATACGATCTACGGGCTGAACTCGGGCGGCGATCCCGAGATCATCCCGCAACTGACTTATGAGGCTTTCACCAAATTCCACGCGGACTGCTATCATCCCGGCAACGGCCGTTTCTTTTTCTGGGGCGACGATCCGGAAGAGCGGCGTCTTGAGATTCTGGGACAGGCGCTGCAAAGCTACGGCCCACACCCGGTGGATTCGGCCGTGCCCCTGCAAAGCCGGCTCAATGCTCCCCGCTGGCTGGAAAGAGCCTTCATCGCCCCGGAGACCCAGGATCGGGGCGACGGGCCGGGACGCGGGCACATCACCGTCAACTGGCTGCTGTGCGAGACCGCCGAGGTTGAAGAGGTGCTGTGCCTGGAAATACTGGAGCACATTCTGCTCGGCCTGCCCGGATCGCCGTTGCGCAGATCGCTGATCGACTCCGATCTCGGCGAAGACGTGGTCGGCGGCGGTCTGGAAACCGATCTGCGCCAAGCCTGCTTTTCCGTGGGTTTGCGCTCCATCCGGCCCGAAACCGGCCGGGACGTGGAACTGCTGATCATGGAAACCCTGGCCAGACTGGCCGAGGAAGGCATAGACCCCGAGGCTGTGGCCGCCGCCGTGAACAGCGTGGAGTTCACTCTGCGCGAAAACAATTCCGGCCGCTTCCCTCGCGGCCTTGTCGCCATGCTGCGCAGTCTGACCACCTGGCTGCACGACGGCGATCCCTTGGCGCCCCTGGCCTGGGAAGCCCCCCTGGCCCGCATCAAGGAGCGCCTGGCACAAGGCGAACGGCTGTTCGAACAGGCCATCCGGACCTGGTTCCTGAACAACAGCCACAGGGTCGTGGTCCTCCTGACCCCGGACCCGCAACTCGCAAACCGCCGGCAGACCGAGGAGCAAGATCGGCTTGATCGGCTGCGCGACACGCTCAGCTCTGCCGAACGCCGTGAACTCGTGGAACTGACCGAACATCTGCGCGAAGTGCAGCAACGCGCCGACAGCCCCGAAGCCCTGGCCTCCATTCCCTGCCTGACGCCCGACGACCTGCCCCGGCGCAACCAGATTCTACCCGGCGAAGATCGCCGGGCAGGGGAAACGCCGGTTTTCGTCCATGATCTCGACACCGCGGGTATTCTATACGCCGATGTGCTGTTCAGCCTGGATCAGACGCCTCCCGATCTCTTGCCCCTCTTGCCCCTGTTCGGCCGCGCCCTGACGGAAATGGGCACCAAACATCGCGACTATGTGGACTTGGGCCTGAAACTGGCCGCCCATACCGGCGGTCTGGACGCCGGCCCCCTGTTCGCCGCCGTGCGCGGCGAACGCGCTCCCTCCGCCTGGCTGCATGTGGGAGGCAAGGCCACTCACGGCACGATCGATCGCCTCTTCGATCTGATGACCGAAATCCTGTGCGAACCGTGCTTTACAGACCCGGAACGCTTCACCCACATGGCCCTTGAAGAACGGGCGCGCATGGAACAGGCGCTCATCCCCGCCGGGCACAGCCTGGTCGCTACCCGTCTGCGGGCGCGCTTTGCCCCCTCCAGCTATCTGGCCGAGCTGACCGGCGGCATCACCTACCTCCAGGTGTTGCGCGACCTGACCGACCGGCTTGAACGCGACCCCGGCCCCGTGCTGGCGGATCTGGAAACCCTGCGACGCCTGATCCTGCGGCGCGACGCCATGCTGGTCAATCTGACCGCCGACGCCAAGCTGCTTGATGCCGCCCTGCCCCTGGCCGATCGGCTGGGCGCGGCCTTACCCTCCTTTGCCGCTGCAACCCGGCGGGAATACGGCCTGGCCACGCTCCCTCCGGGCGAAGTGTTGCGCCTGCCCGCCCAGGTCAACTATGTGGGGCAGGGCGCCAACCTGTTCGATCTGGGCTATGTCTGGCACGGATCGGCCCAAGTGGTGATCCGCCACCTGCGCATGGCCTGGCTGTGGGATCAGGTGCGGGTGCAGGGCGGCGCCTACGGCGTGTTCTGCGGCCTGGATCGCCTGACCGGGTCATGGACCCAGGTTTCCTATCGCGACCCCAATGTGGCCGCTACCTTGGCCGCTTACGCCGGCGCCGCCGCCTGGCTGCGCACCCTGTCTCCGGGCGGCCGCGAACTGGGCAGCGCCATCGTCGGCGCCATCGGCGACCTTGACGCCCATCTCTTGCCCGACGCCAAAGGCATGGCCTCCCTCATTCACCGTCTGTCCCGCGACGACGAAGCCACACGCCAAACCTTGCGCGAGGAAATTCTGGGCACGACCGCAGCCGACTTCCGCCGCTTTGCCGACGCTCTGGAGGCTGCCCGCGATCACAGCGCCGTGGTCGTGCTCGGCGGCGACAAGGCCGAACAGGAAGGCAGGGAACGGGGTTGGGAAATTGTGACGATTCTGTGATGCCAGCCCCAAACAACAATCCATCGCCTCATGCGTCGGGCAATGATCGTGCAAACAGCATGGTGGCCATGACCTGGGCATCACCGATGGTGTTCGCGATGCTGGAGCATTCGTTGGGTTCATGGCATGTGGGCATGATCCTGGCCCAGGCCACGGCGGTCAATCCCATGCCGCGGGCCGCGCCGGCCACGGTGCCGCCGCCCGATCCCACAGGGCGCGGCTCGACCTGGTATATTTCACGGATGCCTCGGGACAAGCGCCGCACCAGCAGTGAATCCACGCAGGCTTCGGGAGCGGCCGGATTCGCCTGCACCACCTCCACGCCCACCTCCACCCCGCTCTCTTGCGCCGTCGCTTCCAGCGCCGTGCGGGCCGTATCCACCACCTTGTCCAGATCATAGCCTTCCAGCACCCGGCAATCCATGTAAAACACCTCCCTGCCCGGTATGGTGTTTACGTTGGGCACATTGGCCTCATGCCTGGTAGGCGTGAAGGTGCTGGCCGGCTCGGCTTCAAACAGGCTGTGCGTGTCCGGGTAGGCCTGTCCCAGGGCTTCCGGCGTCCGCACAATCATTCGCGCGGCCGCGACCAGGGCATTGCGCGCCATGGCCGGGCGCGCGGCGTGCCCTTGCCTGCCGTTGACCGTGATCTTGAGCCAGAGCTGAGATTTTTCCGCCACGCAGATCTGATCGCCTGTGTTCACGCCGTAATCCGGCGCGAGCAGCATGTCGTCTTTTCCGAACAAGTCCGGCCTGTTGGTCAGCAAATGCTTGATGCCGCGCGCATTGCCGGTTTCCTCGTCAGCCGCGAACATGAGACCCAGAGTCAAATCCGGGGTCGCGTCCAGGGCGCGCAGAGCCTGAGCCACAAGCAGGCCGCAGACAATGGCCTGCTGATTGTCCTCCACGCCCCGCCCGTAAATGCGGTCGCCGTCCACCGTGGCGGTCCAGGGGTCTGTGCGCCACAGGGCCGGGTCGCCCGGCGGCACAACGTCCATGTGGCCGAGAAGCCACAGGGTGCGCGGATCGCGGCCGGGCACACGGGCCACCAGATTCGGCCGCGAACCGCTTTGCACCCGATCGTCCGGGGCGTGGATCGTCTCCGCGGCCAAGCCGAGAGCGCGCAACACGCCCGACAGATACGCGGCCTTGTCCGCCTCGCCCTGGCCGCCGTTTTCCGGGCCAAGCGCGGGCAGCGCGGTCATGGCCCGCTGCCAGTCGATGATCCGATCCCGTTGCCGGGCAATGTGGCGCACGATTTCGTCAAGCATGATCACCTCGCAAAAGCGGCATTGCGCAAAACAGTCGTATTGTGGAATGAGTATGCGCATGCCGCTTCCCCAGCGCAACAGAAGTTTGCGCTGGCACGCCGGCACGCAAACCGGGCATGCCGCATCCGCATTGACCTCCACCCGACTTTGCTTCATCCTATGGACAAACGTTTCTGTTGGTATGCTGAACATGGAACAAAAAAGCCACCCACAGCCGGAAAATCCGGCCCCTGAAACAAATTCCCAGGTACAGCGCGGCGATTTCTGGATCAGCGTGCTGGTGCTGATCTTTGTCGTGGAATTTTTTATTTCGATCGTGGCCTTGTGCTACGGCATCGTCATGACGCCGCCGCGCGGCGAAGCCGATTCGGCGCGTATCGCCTTCCCCTGGATTGGCTGGTTCGCGGCCATGCTCATGGCTCCGGCCCTGATTCTCGGGCTGGTGCGGCTGATTGCGGGCAAACGCGACCCTGGGCAAACCCTACGCGAAACAGCCTGGGCCAGCCGCCTGCCGGAACGGGCCTTGCGGCTGTATCGCTTCATGCGGGACGTGCCGCTGTTCGTGGTCTGCCTGTCTCTGGTGGCTCTCGGCGCGACCCTTCTGACCATTGACAGCGCCTTTTCCCTCATCCGGGGCATTTTTCTGGCGCTCGTGCCCTATGCCCCGTATTTCATCGCCGGCATGACGCTGTTCGCCGTTGCCATCGCCACGCTGATGGCCTGGTTCCGCTACAAAAACAACCAGTTGCTGGCCGAATACCAGTTCCGGCGCGAGGTGCTGGAAAAAACCGGCGTCATTTTAGTGGACAAGCGCGGCAAAGCCCTGCTGCCTCCGGACGGACGGGCGGACGGCTACGCCATCGGCGCCATCGATGTCCAGATGGCCGAAGACGCTCCGGAACGGCTCAAATCCTTGCCTCTCTCAGACACTTCGCAGGACGCGGTTTGACCTCGGGCGGCAAAGCAGACTGAAGCGCTGCCGGTTGACAGGCATCCGTATCTGTGCTCTTTTTATGAAACGCTTGAAATACGTCCTTATGCCGCAAAGGAGCCGGCCGTGATCATGGAACTGGTCAGCAACGCGTTGCATGCCACCGCGCAGGGTTTTCTGGGGGTTTCGCTTATCGGCGTGTATTTCGTAGTGATCGTGGCTGCCGCCGTATACCGCATCAGGCAAGGCGATCACCTGCACCATTGACGGCACGCGGCGGCTCAGTCCGGGTGATGCGCGGGGCGGTGCGGCTGTTCCGGCGCTCCGGAATCCTCCAGCAAATCCAGCAGATAACGGCCGTAATCGTTTTTGCGCATGGACTCGGCCAGAACCCGCAGTTGCTCGCTCGTGATATAGCCGTTCTGCCAGGCGATTTCCTCAATACAGGCGATCTTGGCGCCTTGCCGATCCTGCACGGCCTGCACAAAGGAGGAGGCCTGGAGCATGGATTCAAAGGTTCCCGTATCCAGCCAGGCTACGCCGCGCCCGAGAGCGCAGACTGACAGGGAGCCTTCGCGCAGGTATATGTTGTTCAAATCCGTGATTTCCAGCTCGCCGCGCGCCGAGGGGCTGAGCGTTGCGGCCAGATCCGCCGCCCGGCCGTCGTAAAAGTACAAGCCGGTCACGGCGTAGTGCGATTTGGGCTGCGCCGGCTTTTCTTCGATGGTTTCGGCCCGGCCGTCGGCAGCAAAAGACACCACGCCGTAACGCTCCGGATCGCTCACCCGGTAACCGAATACGGTGGCCCCGTGCGTGATGGCCGCGTACCGGCACATGAGAGCGGAAAAGTTGTGTCCATAAAACAAGTTGTCGCCGAGCACCAGGCAGCAGGGTTCGTTGCGCAAAAAGTCCCGGGACAGCAAGAACGCCTGAGCCAGACCTTCCGGCCGGGGCTGCGCGATATAGGTGAAGCGCAGGCCGATCTGGCTGCCGTCGCCGAGCAGTCTGTAAAAATGCTCCTGATCCTCGGGCGTGGTGATGATGCAGATGTCCCGAATGCCGCCCAGCATGAGCACGGACAGCGGATAATAGATCATGGGCTTGTCGAACACGGGAATAAGTTGCTTGCACACCGCGCGGGTGATGGGGTGCAGCCGTGTTCCCGCGCCTCCGGCCAGAATGATGCCCTTCATAAAGATCTCTGTGGCTTTGCCCAGGCTCGAAGAGCCGGATTTTACAATTCGCCGAGCAGCACGTCGTGCAACGCGCGCTTGGGCACGCAGTGTACGCCCTTGTCGTCGCGATAATAGCGGATGGACCCGTCCGCCGGCACGGGCACGATGCGGCGCTCTTCCGACACATAGCCGAAAGCCATGACCAGAGCGATTTCATAGCCGGCCGGAATGGGGATGGCTTCTCCGATCTTTTTGGGATTATAGCTGCGGAACATGCACGCGCCGACGCCCCGTGTCCAGGCCGCAAGCTGCATGGTCTGGCCGGCGATGCCCAGATCGATATGGGCGTTGTGGGAGATCGTGCCGTCCTCTCCCGACGGGGCCAGCAGGATGATGTAGCCGGCCGGGCGTTCCTTTTCTTCGGGCTTCCAGTTTTTGAAATAGGCCGCCCAGCCAAGCGCGTCGAACACGGCCGCACGCTTGTCCGGAGCCTGCACCGTAAGGTAGCGCACCACCTGGGCGTTGGCCGCGCTGGGCATGATGCGCGCGCAATCCACAAGCCAGCGCAACATGCCCGGCTCAAGTTCGCGCGCTGCGTAGCGGCGGCAGGTACGGGCTTCGCCCATCAGCGCATAAAAATCCACGGCGTCTCCTTGTCGATATGAAACTTTCGTTCTAAACTCAAAACTGTTCTCGGGGCAATTGCACTTTGCAATCGCCCTGGGTGGCGTGCGATCCGAATCTAGCACACGCGGCCTGTGCGGGCAACGCCGGGCGAAACTGAAAATTTCACCATGAAATATATTGCCGTCGACTACGGACTCAAGCGTACCGGCATTGCCGTGAGCGATGCGGAGGGGCGAATGGCATTTCCCCGGTGTACGCTGATCCGCAGCACCCGGACGCGGTTTTTCACTGAACTGGCCGCCTGTCTGGCCGAGGAAGCGCCGCACGCTATCGTGGTCGGACTGCCCTTGTCCATGGACGGGAGCGAGAGCCTGAGCACGCGCCAGACGAGGCATTTTGTCGAACGCCTGAAGCGCCGCACGGATCTGCCGATTTTCTGGATGAACGAGCAACTCAGTTCGCATGAGGCGGAACAGGATCTGCATGAGGCCGGAGCACGCGGCGCACGCCTGCGGCATGTGCTGGATCAGCAGGCCGCGTGCCGCATTCTCCAAAGTTTTCTCGCCCAGCCCGAACATACGCGGAGCCGTGCATGAGCGCGCGTGACAAAACGAACCAGCCGCCGCCTCCTCCACATGCCGACGGTTTGAAGCGCTTTTTCCTCAGGGCCGCGCTTTTCTTCTCACTGGCCGCCCTGGTCGTGCTCGTCGCCTGTTTTTTCTACATCGGCGCCTTCCTTTCCCTGCCCGGCAGCCGGCCTTCGCGCAACGTGGAAGTGATCGTGCAGCCGGGCGCCAGTTTCGCCGCGGTCGCCTCCAATCTGAAGGAACTCGGCGTCATTTCCGACGAGCGGCGTTTCACCCTGCTGGCGGAGTGGGAGAAACAAACCGCCAAGCTGCGGGCCGGACGCTTCCAGCTCAACACCGGCTGGACGCCGTCCCGCGTGCTGGAACACCTGACCAGCGGCAACCCCATTCTGGACAAAATCACCCTGCCTGAAGGCCTGCCCTGGTGGGAAATCGGCCGCCGCCTGGAAGATGCCGGCATGGTCCGTTTCGCGGATTTTGAAAAAGTCGTGCATGACCCGGAATTTCTGCGGCATTGGGGCATTCCCCTGAAATCGGCCGAGGGCTACCTGTTTCCCGACACCTACCTGATCATGCGCCCGATCCAGCTTGACGAAGCTTCGGCCAAAAGCGTGGTCGGCCGGCTGTTTGATACCTTCTGGCGGCGCGTGGCCACGTTTTACGAAAGCGGCAAAAAGCTGGACGCCAGCGAACGCCGCCATCTCGCCGAGGCCCTGATCCTGGCCTCCATCGTGGAAAAAGAGACCGCCCTGTCCTCCGAACGGGCGCGAGTGGCCGGGGTCTATCTCAACCGCCTGCACCGCAATATGATCCTGCAGGCCGATCCCACCGTCATCTACGGCATCGGTCCCGGCTTCAGCGGCCGTTTGCGGCGGGCCGATCTCAACGACGCCGCCAATGCCTATAATACCTATAAACATCCGGGCCTGCCGCCGGGGCCGATCTGTTCGCCCGGCCTGGCCTCCATCCGGGCGGCCCTGTCTCCCGAAACACACAACTACCTGTACTTCGTGGCTCGCGGCGACGGCAGCCATCAGTTCAGCACCGATCTGGCCAGCCACAATCAAGCCGTGCGCGACTTCATCAAGGGCGCGCGTCAGGCTCCATGAGTCTGCCGGAACTGCTCGCCATTGCCGTGGCCCTGTCTTTGGACGCCTTCGCTGTAGCCACAGGCATCGGCTGCGCCGTGCGCCGCCCCCATCCGGGGCAGTACGCCCGTGTGGCCGGAGCTTTCGGCCTGTTCCAATTTTTCATGCCGGTCGCGGGCTGGCATCTCGGCGCTTCCGTGCTGCACTATATCGCGGCCTGGGAACACTGGATCGCCTTTGCCCTGCTGGTCTGGGTCGGCGGTTCCATGCTGCGTTCCTCCTGGTCGCCCGCCATGCTGAAACCGCAGCATGCCCCCGCTGCGGGCAAGAAGGACCCGACCAGCGGTTCCAAGCTGATCATTCTGGCTGTGGCTACCAGCATCGACGCCCTGGCCGTCGGCCTGTCCCTCTCCATGCTGGAAATCAACATCTGGGGGCCGGCCGGACTCATCGGCTGCATCTGTGCCGTCATATCCGCCCTCGGCCTGCTGCTCGGCGCCAGTCTGGCCCGCATGCCCAAGCTCGGCAGCCGGGCCGAATGTGTCGGGGGCCTGACGCTCATCGCCATCGGCTTCAATATCTTGCGCCAGCACGACGTGTTTTGAAAGCAATGCAACTTTGGAATTGATAGCGCATCCGGCTTATTCGGGATCAGACAAGTATTGGCGCAGTTTTTCCATGACTTCGTCGAGATCGAGGGGTTTGCCTATATGGCCGTTCATGCCCACAGCCAGGCATTTTTCCACATCTTCGCGAAAAACATTGGCGGTCATGGCAACAATGGGCACACTCCCGGCCTGCGGAACATGCAGCGCGCGAATGCACTGGGTGGCTTCATAGCCGTCCATTTGCGGCATCTGCAGATCCATGAAAATCATGCCGTATCGCTCCGGAGCCGCACGGAACATACTCACCGCCATCGCGCCGTTTTCCGCGCAGTCCACGGTCAGTCCGGTGGGTTCAAGCAGCGTCAGGACAATTTCCCTGTTGATCTCCACATCTTCGGCCAAGAGTATGCAGTGCCCGGCGAAAGACTCCTGTTCGGCCGGAGCGTCTTCTTCCACTTCCTGTTTCAGCCCCAAATGCCCGCGAATGCAGTCGGCGACAACAGAAGGAAAGAGCGGCTTGGGCAAAAAGCCATCCACCCCGGCGCTTTTGGCCTCGTCTTCCATAGAACTCCATTCCGCGGCTGAAGTCATGATCACGGCGGGAGGCTTGCCTGTGCTGCCCGCCTTGATCCGTCTGGTCAGCTCCGTCCCGTCCATGCCCGGCATGCGCCAGTCGACGAAACAGATGTCGTACGGCTCGCTGTGCGCTATCCTGTCCAGGGCCTCCTCGCCGCTGGGCGCCGTATCGCAGGCGTATCCAATCCTGGCGGCAATCTCTGCGAAATACTCCAGAAGATCCGGCTCGTCGTCCACAGCCAGCACCCGGATGCTGGCCAGACGATCAGAAACAACGCTTTCGCGGGGGGCCGATCCGCGCTTGAGCCAAAGGGTAAAGGCAAAGGTTGCTCCCTGGTTCAACTCGGACTCCACCCATATTTCCCCGTCCATCATCTCCACGATGTGCTTGGAAATGGCCAGGCCAAGCCCGGTGCCGCCGAACTTGCGCGTCGTGCTGCTTTCGGCCTGCTGGAAGGGCCGGAACAAATGGGTTTGCTGTTCTGCACTGATGCCTATGCCGGAGTCGCTCACTTCAATGCGCAATCTGACGCGATCGCCGTCTTCTTCCGCATGCTGCGCGCTGAGGCGGATGACGCCGTCTTCCGGGGTGAACTTGACGGCGTTGGAAAGCAGATTGGTGATGATCTGGGCCAGATGCTGATCGTCGCCCACCAGCATATCCGGAATGTTTCCGTCGATATGCACGCCAAAGCGCTGGCGTTTCTCTTCTATGCGAAAATTGACGACATTGACGACTTTCTGGAGCATTCTTTCAAAACTGAATTCCGTCAGGGACAGTTCGAACTTGCCGGCCTCGATCTTGGACATGTCCAGAATGTCGTTGATCACACCCAAAAGATGGGAAGAAGCGCCCTCGATTTTGCCGAAAGCGTAGTTTTTTTTCTCCGGGCCTTCGGCCGCCTTGCCGATGACGGTCATACCGATGATGGCATTCATGGGCGTGCGTATTTCATGGCTCATGTTGAAAAGAAATTCACTCTTGGCCATATTGGCGTGTTCAGCCGCCTCTCGGGCAAGTTCCGCATTTTTTTGGGCAATCACCGCCACTTTTTGCGATTTTTCCGCCAAAATGAGGGCTTCTGTGGCTTTATCGCGCTGCTCCTGCGCCTCTTGGGCTTTTTGGTCACTGGATTGGATGAGTTCGCGTATCTGCCCGATCATGGCCACTACACTTGCGTTCAAATTGCGGATTTCAGGCAGTTTTTCCGCCGGAACCTCGTCAAAGGCGGTAAAATCCTTGCCCGCCACGCGGTGCAGCCTGTCCATGAGCCGGTAGATGGGGCTGGTGATGAAGGTCGTTTGCGCGGCTGCCAGAAAGATCATGACCAGAGCGCCTATGGCGCTGATGAGCATGATGTTTGTGATCGTGCTCCGCGCCCCTTCCTGCACTTCGTCCAGTGGCAGCAGTACGGCGCCTTTCCAGTCCACGTAGTCGAAATTGACCACACAGGCCACATAATTCACGCCATTGCGGCGCAATTCCAGAAGACCGCCGGGGCAAGCCATAATCGCCGCAAACACCGGGTCGTCCAGAGGTTTTTTCAGCGTTCTGTACTGTTCCGCGATCGTATCGAACGATGATTGGGGGTCGACAACGACCATGCCGCTTTTGTCCAGCAGGATAAAGAAACCCTGCCTGCCGATGACGATATTCTTCAGGGTCTCGATCAGGGGCTGCGCGATAAAATCCAGCCCCGTCACGCCGAACACCTTGCCCTCTTCCTTCATCGGGGCCGATACGGTAACCACGATATTGTTCGTGGTCGAAAGATAGGGGTCGGTGATGCTGAAAGGCTTGGTTCCGTCCACGCTCAACTTGTACCAGCCCCGGGTCCGGGGGTCATATCCGGCCGCCACGTTGGGGGCGGATCTGATGTATCCGCCGTCTTCCTGGCCGTAGAGCACAAGTTCCACATTGGGGATAAGATCCTTGGTGATGTAGAGCAGATCGTACACCGCCCGCACCTCGGGGGAAAAGGCATCCCGATTGAGCGATGCGGGGGTCTTGGTATCCATGTATGATTGCAGCTTGCCCTTCGCGGCGCGCAGTTCCGGCCTTTCGGCCAGGGTTGCGACAATGCGTTCTCCACTGCTCAGATAGGTGATGATGGTGTCATTGATCCGCACGGCCTGTTCTTTCGCATTGGATTGAAACGTCGCAAGCGCGGCCTCACTCACCAGAACCTGCACTCTGAAAGCAATGACGCTTGCAAGCAGCAAAACGCAGGCCACAATCAAGGTGATTACGCGGACACGTATCGACATCTTCTTTTCCCTCAGGTACTTGCTGCAACATCCGCCCACAACTTGTGGCTACTTCAGGAGAAGTTGTTTGTCAATTCTTGCACGGGCGGCTTGTTTCGTCCAGTTTTCAATGGCGAATCCCCAAAAAGCGGATTGCGCGCTACCAGTTCACGGCCCATTCCCCTCGCCACGGAGGGGGGCACATGAGGCTGCGCTGCGTGATATGCAAGCCGGCCGCGACCTCGGGCGCGAAGTCCAGGCCATACGCGTGCAGCAGCAATCCCTGTGCACAGGGCGGACCTCCGTACTTGGGATCGCCGATCAGGGGCAAGCCCCGGCCGGCCAGTTGCGCCCGAATCTGGTGGGTGCGGCCGGTGTGCGGCGTCAGCCGCATAAGGCTCGCATCGCGCCGCTCTTCCAGGCAGCACGCGGTCAAAAGGGCGCGGCGGCCCGCAGCCGCCACCCGCACGCGCTCAAATCCGTTCTGGTCCCCGGCCTTTTCCAGTCTGTCTTCCAGCAACGCAGGCTCACGCCACGGGCATGCCCCCAGCACCCAGGCCAGGTAAATTTTGCTGATCCCTCCCCCGGCCAGGGCAGCTTGCGCCAAGCGCAGGGCCGCATAGGTTTTCGCTATCAGAATGAGGCCGGATGTCGCCTTGTCCAGACGGTGCGCCGGAGTGGGCATAAACGCGCTGCCGGCGTAGCGTGCGTGCAGGCGCGCGGCCAGGCTGTCCGCATGGCCTGTGCCCGCGTGCACGGGCAGCCCGGCGGGCTTGTCGCAGATCACGATCGCTTCGTTTTCCACGATGCGCGCGGGCAAATAATCAGAGGACGGCCCCAAAACCGGGGCAGGAACTGGGGCAACAACGCGGGCATCGGCCAAAGCGCAAGGCGGCACCCGCACCGCATCGTGCGCGGCCAGACGATCAAAAGCCTTGGCCCGGCCGCCGTTGACGCGCACCTGCCCCGTGCGGACCCAGCGGTGAAAAACCGACGGCGGCACGGCAATGCGCCGCGCCAGAAATTGCAGCAGTTTCTGCCCGGCCTCGGCCTGGCTGACCTCAAGCCGCAACGTGCCGCCCTCGGCCTTCACGCTGCCGGACCTCTGCCGGTCAGACCCTTTCCCGCCAGAACGGACCAGGCCGCCTCCAGCACAGCCTCCGGCGCAAGCGAGGCATCCACCAGGCTGATCCGTTCGGAGTCCTGTTCGGCCAAACGAAGAAATCCCCGGCGCACCCGCTGGTGAAAAGCCGTCGATTCCTCCTCAAAACGCCCCTCGGATGCAAGCGTATTCTCGGCCGCATGCCGGGATGCGGCACGCGCCAGTCCGATCCTCACGTCGAGATCAAGCATCAGGGTGGCGTCCGGGCGCAGGCCGCCGGTGGCCAGATCGCACAGGCGGCGCAGAGCATCGGAATCCAAACCCCGGCCCGCGCCCTGGTACACAAGCGTGGAATCCACGTAGCGATCGCACAGCACGACTTCACCCCTGGCCAACGCCGGCCGGATAACTCTGGTCACATGCTGGGCGCGATCAGCCAGAAACAGAAACAGTTCCGCCTCGGGAGTCACATCGCTGTCGGCGCGCAGCAGCAGGGCGCGCACTTCCCGGCCCAAGGCGCTGCCGCCGGGTTCGCGCGTGCGCAGCACGCAATGCCCGGCCGCCTCCAAACGAGCAGCCAGGCCGGCCAGGAGCGTGCTCTTGCCCGAACCCTCCAGGCCTTCTAAAGTAACGAACACTGTTCTTCCCGCAACGTTTTGTCGTCCGCCTGCCTGTTCCCGGATCGCTCCGGGGCCGTGCCTTCGCCCGGCGTGTGCGCCGCCCGGAATATGGCCCGCTTCAAGGTGGTCTGGTACGGCGACCAGGCCGATGCCTCCGGCCCCAATCCCTCAAACAACACGCGCAGTTGCGCCAGCCTCGCGTCCACGTTGTCGGCGTGATGCAGGGCAAAGGCCTCGGCCGTCAACGGTTCGCGCGCAGCGCCGTATTCCGGCAGGCCGTGATGGCTGAGCACCAGATGGCGCAGGTGCAGAGCCAATTCCGGCTCCAGGCCGGATTTGCGGATGTGCGGCGCGAGTTTTTCCAGGCCCAGGCCGGTATGCCCCACCAGGCGGCCTTCGTCCGTATAGTCGTTGGTCAGGCCGCCGGACAATTCCCACAGCTTGCCCAAATCATGCGTCAGGGCGCCGACCAGAAGAATCTGGCGATCGAGTTCCGGGTACAGGCCGGCCAGGGCCAGGCACAGTCGGGCCACGCCCAGCATGTGCTCAAGCAGGCCTCCGGCCCAGGCGTGGTGCACATTTCTGGCGGCCGTGGCCGTCAGAAGCCGCGCCCGGATATCCTCGTCGCGCAACAGGGAAGCCATGAGCTTGCGCCAGGGCTTATGCCGCAATTCGCTCCGGCACATGGCCTCGATCTCCGCCAGCATATCCCCGGCCGGGCGACTGCTTGAAGCCAGAAAATCCGCCAGGTCGAGCTGCCCGGTTTCTTCTTCCTCCAGCAGGCGCAAACGGTTGATGCCGACCTGCATCTGGTCCCGGAACATTTCGGCGCGGCCTTCGATCGCCGCGATCCTTCCGGCCGGAAGTTCGCCGTATTCCCGGCTGGCCGGACTCCAGATGCGCGCTTCCAGCGAACCTGTGGCGTCGCGCAATTCGATCCGCCAGAACGGCCCGTTGCGGGCCTGCTGCAAGGCGGCCGCGCCGATCAGAAACAGGCCGTGCGCCTCTTCGCCCGGAGCGATGTCGGCCGCCATCCGGCCCTTTGCGCTGCTTGTCTTCATACCCATCCTGCAGTATAGTTGCTGGCTTACGATGTACGGGTTTGTTTCCGAAGTCAACAGTGCGCAAGATGCGGCAGTGTACTGAGTCCCTCCCGGCATTGCTCAATTCCGAAGTCAACAGTGCGTAAGGTACGGCATGAACATTCTTCTCAGCAACGACGACGGCATTTACGCTCCCGGCCTGCGCGCCCTGCACAGGGCGCTGATCGCGGCCGGGCACGAGGTTACGGTGGTGGCCCCGCTTTCCGAACAGTCCGGCGTGAGCAGTTCCGTGACCCTGACCATGCCCTTGCGCGTGCGCCCCATCAAGGACGGCGCGTTCGCCGGTTCGGGCGTGTTCGGTTCGCCGGCGGACTGCGTCAAGCTCGCTCTCTCCAGCCTGTTGCCCGTCAAACCGGATTTGGTCGTGGCCGGCATGAACGCCGGCGGCAACACCGGCGTGGATGTCATTTATTCCGGCACCGTGGCCGCCGCCCTGGAAGGCGCCCTCTCCGGCTGCCGCTCCATCGCCGTGTCTTACGACGCCTTCCGCTTCGACGACATCGACGAGCACGCGGCCCACGCCGCGGATCTCATCGGCCGCATCGACTGGCCGCGCGTGCCGGCCCGGCGGGTGCTCAACCTCAATTACCCGCACCGTCCCCTGTCCGCCACGCGCGGTCTGCGCATCTGCCCCCCGGCCTCCGCCCCCTGGGAGGACACCTACGAAGAACGCCGCGATCTGCGCGACTATCCCTACTGGTGGCTCTCGGGCTACATGTCCGCCGACGCCATCGCCCCGGACAGCGACCGGGCTTTGCTCAGCCAGGGGTACATCACCCTCTCTCCCCTGCGCTTCGACTTCGCCGATCCCGAAACCGAGGCAATTCTGGCCGCAATGCTGTGACGCCTGCGCGCACTGCGGATAATGCACCGCTCCCGCTCAAGCCATAGCCAAATTCGGAGTGACGATTCCGACGCAATCAGCCGGACTGTGTCTCCAGTCCGGCAGTCCGCGCCGGGCGGGGCGGCAAGCCCCATCCCCGGCGCAGAATGGCGTAGAGATCCAGCACGTCGGCGTTGCTCAGGCCAAAACTGCGCTGCAGGGCGGAGCGGCCGCGCTGTTCGCGCTGGGCCTGGCATTCGCGCAGGGCAAAGTGCCAGATGGCGCAGTCTTGCACCCAGAAGGGGAAAATGCGGCAGTAGGCCGGCCGCGCGTCACGGGGCAAGGCGCAACCGTCCGGCCGCAAAAAGACGCACGATCCATCCGGGGCCAGAGCCAGACGCCAGTGCTCGCCTCCCGGCGGAAAGAGGGCGGCGATCAGAGCCTGTTCGCCCGGAAACAGGTTTTGCATGTTCGTAAGAAACAGCGGCGTGTTCTCCTGCCGGGCCATGCCCGCGCCGGAACCGGCATAGGCCGTGATCGCGGCCTGCTCAGACACAGACAGGGGAAAACAGCACTCCACGCTTTCGGCCGCGACCCGGCAGCAGGTGGGAAAGCGGGCGGCGCAGCGGGCGCAGGCTCCAGGCTCGCCCAGGGGGGAGGACTGCATGCTCGTCTCCGTGAAATCCGGCCGCTACACGCGTTCGGCCAATTTGGCGTGATACGCATTGCCGGGCAGAGAAACGGCCTTGCCGCGCCGCTGCTCGATGCGCGCCAGAATCACGTCCAGCCGGCGCGTGTGGCGCAGCGTTTCCTGCTCGTCCGGGCAATGGGCCAAAAGCTCGATCAGCGATGCGGCTTCTTTGCGCTCTGCCGCTTCGTCCGGCAGGCAGCCGGCGTTGCGCAGCACTTTGTATGCCATGCGCAAATCCGGCGGCACGTGGGAATCATCTTCCAGAACCAGGGGTCGGCCGCAACCGGGCAAAGCGTCGAACGCGCCCTCTGCGGCCGCTTCCCGTATTCTCTGCTCGGCAATCCAAGTGATGGCATCCATGGCATCGGCTCCAGCGTGCGGCCAAGGTAAACATTTCGCCGGCAGCTTGCAAGCGAAGCGTATGAAGATGTTCCGGTGTAGCATATTGAATATCTTTACCATTGGATTGGAGAAAATTGACTCGTTGCCTTCTTTTCGCTATGGTTTTGAGCTTGTGCATACCACTGTAGCCATGAAATGTCCGATTTGCTCAATGCAAGGCACTGTTCGCGACACGAGGGATATCCCTTACACGTACAAGGGAGAAACAACTGTCATCTCTTCCGTGGCGGGAGATTTTTGTTCTGCCTGTGGTGAAGCTGTCTTTGCCGCCGAAGAAGCGCAACGGGTCAGCGAAGCCATGCTTGCGTTCAACAAGCAAGTGAACGCCTCCATTGTTGACCCCAAGTTCATCGCTTCCGTGCGCAAGAAACTGCGTTTGGATCAAAAAGAAGCGGCGGACATATTTGGCGGTGGCGTCAATGCCTTCTCCCGTTATGAAACCGGAAAAACAAAACCGCCTGTGTCCTTGGTGAAACTTTTGAAAATCTTGAATTCGCATCCCGAGTTGCTGGAATTTGTGAAATAACGGACGCATTGCCATCAAACCGAAGGGGGGAGCCGCCGGCTCCCCCCTTGTCGTTCAAATCAGCCCCACCAAGGTGGCGCGCTGCATGGAGTTTAGAACATGTAGCGCATGCCGATGGTGACTTTGTACATGTCTTCGGATCTGTCCTTGAGGGCCTTGCCCCAGGTGTTTCTGTTCATGCTCGGCTTGATGTAGCCGAGTTCGACGCAGAGCTGCAGGTTCTTGTAGATGTTGTAGTAGCTGTCCAGGTTGAATTCCCAGGCACTGTCCTTGGTGGTCAGGTAGCTGCTGTTGCC
>Ga0082212_10002194_pt1 | contig 28685 bp, 23 predicted proteins | sample TergutNt197P3_FD_71548 | JGI IMG/M metagenome (GOLD analysis project Ga0082212, IMG submission 71548) | Neocapritermes taracua P3 segment gut microbial communities from Petit-Saut dam, French Guiana - Nt197 P3 | ecosystem: Host-associated > Arthropoda: Insects > Digestive system > Gut ...
CACCGGCGCGGATTTTCACAATGTGATAAATATGGTCCACGACAGGCTGAAAGCCAACGCGGTGCCGGTGCAGCTGCCGATAGGTTCCGAAGCGGATTTTCGCGGCATAGTCGACCTTGTCGAAATGAACGCGCATATATACTATGACAACCTCGGCACGGATGTTCGAGTCGAGGCGATACCCCCGGACATGCTTGAAACCTGCGAAGAATACCGCATGAAGCTGGTGGAAGCAGTCTCGGACTATGATGACGAAATCATGGAGAACTACCTCGACGGCGCGGCGGTAACCGTCGAATCGCTGAAAACGGCGATACGCAAAGCAACGCTGGAAGTGCAGATGATCCCCGTGCTTTGCGGCACGTCGTACAGGAACAAGGGCATACAGAACCTCCTGGACGCGATCGTGGACTATCTGCCGTCGCCGGTGGACATTGCGGACATCGCGGGCGTCAAGCCCGGCACGGGCGCGGACGACAGCCGCCCCCCGTCGGATGATGCGCCGTTTTCAGCTCTCGCATTTAAGATCATGACAGACCCGTTTGTCGGGAAGCTTTCGTTTTTCAGGGTCTACTCAGGCTCCGCGGAATCGGGGAAGACCGTGTACAACTCGACGAAAGGGCATAAGGAGCGGCTTGGGCGCATCCTGCAGATGCACGCAAACTCCAGAGAGGATATCGACGCTACATACACAGGCGACATCGCGGCTGCGGTCGGTTTGAAAGATACGACCACGGGCGACACCCTTTGCGACGAGAAAAAGCAGATCATCCTGGAGTCCATGGAGTTTCCGGAACCGGTCATCCGCGTGGCTATCGAGCCCAAAACAAAAGCCGGGCAGGAAAAAATGGGGATAGCGCTTTCCAAGCTCACTGAAGAGGACCCTACATTCAAAGCATATACCGATGAAGAGACTGGCCAGACTATCATTGCCGGGATGGGGGAGCTCCACCTGGAAATAATCGTAGACAGGCTGCTTCGCGAGTTCAAAGTGGAGGCGAACGTAGGCAGGCCGCAAGTGTCGTATAAGGAAACTATTCGCAGCACGGCGAATGTGGACGTCAGGCATGTGCGCCAGACAGGCGGCAAGGGCCAGTACGGCCACGTTAAGATAATCGTGGAACCGAACGAGCAGGGCAAGGGCTACGAGTTTTTGAACAAGGTCGTAGGCGGGGCTGTGCCTAAAGAGTTTATCCCCGCGGTAGACCAGGGGATCCAGGGCGCCATGATGTCGGGCGCGCTTGCCGGATACCAGGTAGTCGATGTGAAAGTGACCCTGTACGACGGCTCCTTCCACGAAGTGGACTCATCGGAAATGGCGTTCAAAATAGCCGGGAGCATGGCGTTTAGAGAAGCGATGCTCAAAGCCGACCCGGTGATGCTCGAACCGATCATGAAAGTAGTCGTGACAGTGCCGGAAGAATACATGGGCGACGTGATGGGCGACCTGAACTCGCGCCGGGGGCAGATAACCGGCTCGGATATCAAAAGCGGGGCGGCGCAGATTGATTCGCTGGTGCCGCTGTCGACAATGTTCGGGTACGCCACGATACTCAGGTCATACACGCAGGGCAGGGGCAACTTCACAATGGAACCGAGCCACTACGTCGAGCTGCCGAAAAACCTGCAGGAAGAGCTGACAGGCTACTACCCCGGCTTCAGGTGGTAAAAAGAAAGTCTTGCAAAATGCGGCGGCATGCTGTATAATAGCCGCCGTGTAAACATTAACAAAATAGTAACAAGGATGTGCATAAGGCTGTACATTCGTTAAAACATGAGGAGGATAAAAAATGGCTAAGCAAAAGTTTGAAAGAACAAAACCACACGTCAACATCGGCACGATCGGGCATGTCGACCACGGCAAGACGACGTTGACAGCCGCGATCACAAAGTATCTGAGCTTCCAGGGCAAGGCGAAGTTCGAAGCGTATGACGCTATCGACAAGGCCCCGGAAGAAAGAGAACGCGGAATAACGATAAATACCGCGCATGTCGAATATGAGACAGACGCGCGCCACTATGCGCATGTCGACTGCCCCGGCCACGCCGACTATATCAAGAACATGATAACGGGCGCCGCCCAGATGGATGGCGCGATCCTCGTCATCGCGGCCTCGGACGGCCCGATGGCTCAAACACGCGAACACATTCTCCTCGCCCGCCAGGTCGGCGTTCCCGCAATTGTCGTGTTTCTCAACAAGGCCGACCAGGTAGACGACGAAGAGCTCCTCGAACTCGTCGAGATGGAAGTGCGCGAGCTCCTTTCCAAGTACGAGTTCCCGGGCGACGATATCCCGATCATAAAGGGCAGCGCCCTCCACGCTCTTGAGTCGGAGTCCACCGATACAGCGGCCGCTGAATACGAATGCATCAAAGAGCTTATGGATGCGGTCGACTCATACATCCCCACCCCCGAGCGCAAAGCCGACCTGCCGTTCCTTATGCCGGTCGAAGACGTCTTCACCATCACCGGCCGCGGCACAGTCGCGACGGGCCGCGTTGAGCGCGGGCAGATCAACATGAACGAAAAAGTCCAGATCGTCGGCCTGATGGACGAGCCCCGCGAGACAGTCGTCACGGGCATCGAAATGTTCAGGAAGCTCCTCGACTACGCGGAAGCCGGCGACAACATCGGCACGCTGCTGCGCGGCATCGCAAAGACAGAGATCGAAAGAGGCCAGGTTCTCGCGAAGCCCGGCAGCATCCATCCGTATACAAAGTTCAGGGGCCAGGTCTACGTGCTCACTAAGGACGAGGGCGGCCGCCACACACCGTTTTTCAACAACTACCGCCCGCAGTTCTATTTCCGCACGACCGACGTGACCGGCGTCATCAATCTCCCTGCCGGCGTCGAGATGTGCATGCCCGGCGACAACATCGAAATGGACGTCGAGCTCATTACGCCGATAGCCATCGAGCAGGGCCTGCGCTTCGCCATTCGCGAAGGCGGGCGTACAGTCGGCTCGGGCGTCGTTATCGGCATCAACGAGTAAACCTAAACTACAAACAACAATCATTGCCACGGGCAGCCCGCAAACGGGCAGTCCGTGGTAGCGGTTTTCATGCGTCTTTCCGCCTGCGGTTTGCTGTGCTGAAGCATACAAAAAAGGCGGGCGCACGCATGAAAATTACAGAAAGTTACGAAAAACTATTGAAAATTGTTAATAGTTAATATATTATATTCACCGTAAGTACCATATGTAAAAACGCACATGTTCAAATTGCCGATAATCGACAGGAAACTTGGAGGGCGGCATTGTGTCAAGCAGGATATTTCAAAGCGTGATCGTCCAGATGAAGGATGCTACGAAGCGGTCCATAGGCGTAGTAGACCCGGACGGAACAGTCGTTGCAAGCAGCGATCTATCGCTTATAGGTTCCAGCATAGGCCCGGTACCCCTGATAAACGACGAGAGCGCGGATAAAACGCAGAAAAAAACCGGGAAAACATTCAAACCCCTTGGGACGGGAGGCAGCGAAGACTACTCAGTGTTCGCGGAGGGCGAGGACGACCTTGCAAGGACTGTGTGCATGATGGCAGTCATAGCGATAAACGAGGCAGGGGTCTATTTTGAGGAGAACCACGACAAGCGCACATTCGTAAAGAACATCGTGTCAGAAAACATCTTACCCGGCGATATATATGTGCGCGCAAAAGAACTCAGGTTCACATCGGACGTGATGAGAGGCGTGCTCGTGATCCGCCATACGTCACCCATCGACATATCCGCAATAGAGCTGCTGCAAGACATTTTCCCGGATAAGCAGCATGATTTCATTGTTTCGATAAATGACTCCGACGTGGCGCTCATAAAAGAGATGCCCCCATCCGGTGACTTGAAGTACCTCCAGAAACTCGCGGAAATGATCGAACAGAGGCTCGAGTCCGAGCTTGCTATCAGCACTGTGATTGGCATCGGCACGCCCGCGAGGCAGCTGCGAGAGCTGGCGGACAGGTATAAAGAAGCGCTGATTTCTATAGACGTCGGCAGAGTGTTCGATTCGGAAAAGTCGATAATCAGCTATGAGAGCCTGGGCATCGGCAGGCTGATATACCAGCTCCCCACTACGCTGTGCGAGATATTCCTGTCTGAAGTCTTCAAAAAGAACCCGATCGAAGCGCTCGATCAGGAGACGCTTTTTACCATCGACAAGTTTTTCGAGAACAGCCTGAACGTCTCGGAAACTTCCCGCAAACTGTTCGTCCACAGGAACACGCTAGTGTACAGGCTCGAAAAGATCAAGAAGATAACCGGCCTGGACCTGCGCGAGTTTGACCACGCTATCATTTTCAAAGTAGCGCTGATGGTCAAAAAGTATTTGGTATCACAGGAGTCGAAATACTAATGGTAATTATGACCGATGTTTTCAAGGTCTATGATAACGGCACAAAAGCGCTCAAAGGCGTCACTTTTACGCTGGACAAGAGCGAGTTCGCCTTTCTGGTCGGGCCGTCAGGTTCCGGTAAGTCGACGATCATCAAGCTGCTCACGGGGGAGATTGCTCCGACAGACGGGCAAATAGTCGTCAACGGCTACGACATGAACAGGATAAAGATGCGCAAGATGCCGTATCTCAGGCGATCCCTCGGCGTCATTTTCCAGGATTTCCGGCTTATCGACAAAAAAACGATATACGAAAACATAGCGTTTGCAATGCGTGTCGTCGGCGCCTCGAACAAAGAGATACGCAAGCGGGTGCCGTATGTGCTCGAACTCGTCGGGCTGGAAGCAAAAGTCAAGGCGACCCCGGCAGAGCTCTCGGGCGGCGAGCAGCAGCGCGTCGCGATAGCGAGGGCGCTGGTCAATAACCCCGAGCTAGTCGTTGCGGACGAGCCCACAGGCAACCTCGATCCCGCGCGCAGCCTTGAGATTTTGCTGTTATTGCAAAAAATCAATGAGCTTGGTACGACTGTCCTTGTCGTTACGCACGAAAAGCCGCTTGTAGACAGGCTTTCCGAGCGTGTTATCGCTATTGATGGCGGGCGGATAATCAGCGACGGGGTGGATGGGTATTACAATTATGAAGTTGAATAGAAACCGTACCGGTTACTTTATAAAAGAGGGCTTCAGCAGCATATTCACGCACGGGCTTATGTCGTTCGCGTCTATTTGCATCATTCTTGCTTTCCTGATAATAATGGGCAGCTTTGTGCTTATCGCAGTGAACATCAGCGCGGTGGTCGGAGAACTCGAAAACGAGAACATAGTGCTTGTCTATGTGCACGACGCTCTTTCTGAAAACGAGGCGCGCGGCCTCAGGGCGACTATCCTCGGCACGCCGAACGTGACCAGCGCTGCTTTCACCACTCGCGAGGACGCAATGGATGCTTTCCTCGGCAGGTACAAGGATTCTGAGCGTTCCGAGCGTTATGCCGACGTCGACGCGACATGGTTCAGGCACCGGTACAGCGTGTATGTGGAGGACGTCGCGCTCATTGGAGAAACGCAGATGGCGCTCAAGGAAATATACGGCGTGCAGAAAGTCAACGCGAACTTGAAAATAGCGCAGGGCCTTGTGACAGTCCGCAATATTGTGAGCGGGGCGTCCGTTATAATCATCGCGGTGCTGCTTGTGATCTCGCTATTTATCATGTCGAACACTATCAAGCTTGCGACTTTTGAGCGGCGCGAGGAGATAGCGATCATGAAGATGGTCGGCGCGACGAACTCCTTTATCCGCTGGCCGTTCATCTACGAAGGCTTTATTCTCGGAGTCACCGGCTCGGTCGCGGCGTTTGCGGCGCTGTGGGCGTTGTACGGGCTTGTGAGTGACAAGACGATGAACATAGAATCAGGGTTCTTCAGCATAATACCGTTTGCGAACATTTCGACGCCGATGCTGGCTGTTTTTGTCCTCATCGGATTCGGGGTCGGCGTAGGCGGGAGCGGGATGGCTTTGAATAAGTATCTTAGAGTTTAACGAAAAGGCTCAGGGGTCAGGGGTCAGGGGTCAGAGGTCAGTGAGAAGTGAGAAGTGAGAAGTGAGGAAAGAGGAAAGAGGAAAGAGAGAAGAATCGTGAATAATAAAAGAATTGCACGGATAATCGCTATCATACTTGCGCTGATAATGGCGTTTTCCTTCATATATGCGGCGATCGACGCGCTGACTGCTACGGCGGCGGTCACGCAGGCTCAGATAGACAAACTGCGCCAGGAGAAGAAAGAATACGAGAAGAAAAAACAGGAGATCCAGTCAAAAATCAACACCATCGAGTTTGAAAGGATGACTGAAGTCGCTAAAAAAAGCGTGCTTGACGACCGCATCATGCTCACCGGCAACGAGATCGACAACACCACTGAGACGATAGCCCATTATGAAGACCTGATCGCGGAGAAAGAGCTGGAGGTCATTGCCGCCCAGGGCAGGGAAAATGACCAGCTCGAGCATTACAAGGACCGCGTGCGCGATATGGAGGAAAACGGCGTCATTTCCTACCTTGAGATCATCTTTGAATCGAGCAGCTTTATAGACTTGCTTGCGCGCATCGACTTTGTCGCCGATATTATGAGCGCGGACGAAAATACATACCAAAGGCTTATCGCTGCCCGGGAGGAGACATATAACGCAAAGCTGGACCTTGAGAATACAAAAGAAGAGCTTGAGGAAGAAAAAGTCCAGCTGGAGTTCAAAAACGAGGAGCTTCTCGAACAGCTCGCGGAAGCAAGCTTGCTTATAGAGAAAATAGAGGCGACGCTCGACGCGGAAAACGAACTGTATAAGCAGACCAATGCGGAAGAAGCGAAGGTGCAGGAGGAAATCAACAAAAAGGTCGAGGAACTCAGGCGTCAGCAGGAAAGAGCAAATGCCGGGGTAAAAGGTACGGGCACCCTCGGCTGGCCGTCGCCGGGATATAGCTATGTTACAAGCACATACGGCCTGCGCCCGCATCCGGTCCATAAAGTTATAAGGCAACACTCCGGCATCGATATTTCTGTGCCTTACGGGGCTAAAATCGTCGCTTCCGATACAGGAACGGTCATAACATCCGCATATAACTCTTCATACGGCAACTATGTCGTTATCAGCCATGGCAACGGGGTGACGACGCTCTACGCGCATCTCAGCTCGCGCAGCGTCAGCGCCGGGCAGTCGGTCACAAAAGGGCAGACAGTCGGCCTGTGCGGCTCGACCGGCGTGTCGACCGGACCTCACCTGCATTTTGAAGTCGCGGTCGGAGGCGCGCGGACGAACCCGCTGCAGTTCTTTACTAATTACTCCATAGGATGAGTTAGGTAACCGCTGATTAATCAGTGGTTACTTAGAACAAGGTTTTATGAAAAAGAAACATACGCTGCTTAAGGCGTTAGCGCTGATGCTCCTCGCGTCAGCGTTAACGTGTTTGATTATTGCCCTCACGATAGGGCAAGAGTTTGGGCTGTTCAGCGACAGATTCGCGACGATGCGCGAGTATGCCGCGCTCTTGTCAAACATCGAAGAATACTACATCGGCGATTACGATGAACAAGACATTGCCGCAGCGGCCAACGATGCCGCAGTCAGCGCGCTGGGAGACAGGTGGTCATATTACCTGACGCCTGAAGAGTATGAAAGATACCTTGACAGCACAGGAAACAGGTTCACGGGGATAGGAGTGCTTGCTGTCAAAGACGAGTTGACGGGAGGTATGCTCATACAGTCTGTCTATCGCGGTTCGGCGGCGGAGACAAGCGGGCTCGTCGCGGGTGATTTGGTAACGGAAATAGACGGGAACGACATCACAGGCATCGATTTCGATGAAATGCGCGAAAGGCTGGCACGCGAGATAGGGGATGCGGCTGTGCTCACTGTCAAGCGCGCGGACGGAACTATCGCAACTCTGGAAGTGATCTATAGCATAGTCTTTGCAGACCCGGTAACATTCGAGATGCTGGACGGGAACATAGGGTATATTGCCCTTGCTAATTTCGAAACCGGCTCTGCGAACAGTTTTATCGCGGCTGTTGACGATTTCGTCAGCCAGGGGGCGGCTGCCCTCATATTCGATGTGCGCGGGAATGGCGGCGGGAAAGTATCGGAAATGACGCGGATTCTTGACCACTTGCTGCCGGAAGGGGAGATATTCGTCGGCGTCAGCAGATTCGGCAAAGAAGAAATAATAACTTCGGGCGCAAGCATGGTGGATATCCCTTGTGCCGTGCTTGTGGACAGGTACTCGTTCAGCGCGGCGGAATACTTTGCTGCGACGCTGAAAGAATACGGCTACGCGGCTGTCGTCGGTGAGCAAACGACAGGCAAGGACCGCTCTCAAATTACGATCCCTCTGCCAGGCGGAAGCGCGCTGCACATTTCTTCCGCAAAGTTCCTGACAAAGAACAGGGTCAGCCTGTATGAAACGGGAGGCCTGACCCCGGACTACCCGGTAGACATGACAGACGAAGAGTTCTCCCTCTTTGTGACTGGCAACTTGGAAAAAGACGAGGATCCGCAATTAGCATGCGCCGTGGGGTTGTTCAGGGGCTAGGAGTTAGGAGTTAGGAGTTAGGGGTTAGGGCTAGGGGTAACGCGCCAAAGACGTGTAGGAACTAGGATTATGAATTCAATCCGCTTGGAGAAATAGCGGAAAAATATAAGATAATAAGGATAGGCGATATGAATAAGGAAGCAAGATATAAGATGAGCCAGGAACGCTTTCAGGAACTGAAAGAAGAACTGGTATACCTCCAGACAGTACGCGAAAAGGAAGTGGCGCAGCAGATAAAAGAAGCGCGCTCATTCGGCGACCTGACAGAGAACAGCGAGTATGACGAAGCGAAAACGGAGCAAGGCAAATTATACTCAAAAATCGCGGAGATCAAAAATCTCATAGAAAACGCGGAAATCGTAGTCGCCTCGGACAAAACAGACAAAGTCGGCATCGGAAGCAGAGTCACTGTGCGCGACGTGGAGTTCGGCGACGAAGACACTTACGAAATAGTAGGCTCGCAGGAGGCAGACCCTGCTCTGTTCCGCATTTCGGACGACTCGCCGTTCGGCAAGAGCCTGATAGACCGTAAAAAAGGCGATTCAATAGAAGTCGAAGCTCCCGCGGGTGTTTTGAAGTTTGAGATAGTTAATATTGAATGAGCCCCCTTCCCCGGAAGGGGGGGACGCCGAAAGGCGGCGGGGGGTTGCAGTGGCTAGTGTTGAGTGTAGAGTGTTGAGAGGTAAATATTTTGAGTGATGATAAGGTCGGGGCGCCGGTTGAGGCTGAGCAGGAGCTGTCGGAGATATTGCAAATTCGCAGGGATAAGCTTGCGAAACTGCAGGAAGAAAACCGCGACCCATTCGCGATAACGAAATTCACGCGCACCGCTTATTCCGCCGATGTACATGAAAACTACGATGCGATGGAAAACAGCGATGTTACGGTCGCGGGGCGCATAATGGCGAAGCGGGAAATGGGTAAAGCCGCTTTTCTCGACATTGCTGACGATAAAGGCAGGATACAACTCTACGTCAGGCTCAATGATGTAGGCGAAGAAGCATTTGCGGACGCAAAGAAATACGACATCGGCGACATAGTCGGCACGACCGGCTTTGTCTTCAAAACACGCATGGGCGAAGTATCCGTCCATTGTAAAACCATCCAGCTGCTCGCAAAATCACTGCATCCGCTGCCCGAAAAATACCACGGCCTCACAAATCAGGAACTGAAGTACCGCAAGCGCTACGTCGACTTGATAATGAGCCCGGAAACGCGCAGGACCTTCGAAGTGCGCAGCGCATTTGTCAAGCACATACGCGAATATCTGGACGGCCGCGGATACATGGAAGTTGAAACGCCCGTATTGAATACCATTTCGGGAGGCGCTACGGCCAGGCCATTCATCACGCACCACAACACTCTCGGCCTCGACATGTACATGCGCATAGCCACCGAGCTTCACCTGAAAAGGCTCATCGTCGGCGGAATTGAGAGGGTGTACGAAATTGGGCGCGTGTTCCGCAACGAGGGTATGGACACAAAGCATAACCCCGAGTACACAATGCTCGAACTATATGAATCATATGCGGACTACCACGACATGATGGATATTTTTGAAGAAATATTATCCTCGGCAACTATGAAGATACTCGGCAGTTATAAAGCGTCATGGCAGGGCGAAGAACTTGACCTGAGACCCGGCTGGAAGCGGCAGACAATGGCTGATGCAGTGAAAGAATATACAGGCGTCGACTTCCTGGGGCTAATAGACACGCAGGAAGCTCTGGCCGCCGCAGCCGGTATCGGCGTCAAAATGCCCGAAGGTAAGCAGGCGTCTTGGGGGGCGCTGCTTTACGAATGCTTCGACCAGCGCGTCGAAGAGCATCTGATACAGCCGACGTTCATAACAGACCATCCGGTCGACATATCGCCGCTCGCTAAAAGGAAGCCCGGCGACCCGCGCCTGACGGAGCGTTTCGAGCTGTTCATCTGCCGCTGCGAAATGGGCAATGCGTTCAGTGAGCTCAACGACCCGATAGACCAGAAGCAGCGGTTCCTGAACCAGGCTGCGCTTCGCAGCGCCGGCGATGACGAGGCGGGGATGATGGACGACGACTATGTCAACGCCCTGGAATACGGCATGCCGCCCACAGGGGGCCTCGGCATCGGCATCGACCGTTGTGTCATGATGCTCACAAACAACGCGTCGATCAGAGACGTCATACTGTTTCCGACAATGAAGCCGGTTGATTAGGAGTTAGGGGTCAGGGGTCAGGGGTCAGGGGTCAGGGGTCAGGGCTCAGGGGTCAGGGTTTAGTGATGGAAAAGATTAGTAGCAGGCGGAATCCGCTGGCGATGCATATAAAAAAACTTGGCGCTGACAGGAGTTATAGGCTGCAATGTCAGGAGTTTTACTGCGATGGCGTCAAGCTGCTGGAAGAAGCTGTCAGTAGCGGCGCGGAAGTCGTGGCTGTGCTGACATGCTCTCATATTCCATTCCCGCTGCCTCTGGAAACGCGGGTGTTCCAGACGACGAGCGATATAATTGGCTCGCTCTCGCCGCTGAAAAATGCGCAGGACACAGTATTTACATGCAAAATGCCGCAGCGGCAGGGCAGCATAACAAGCAAAGCAGGAGCAAGCAAAGCAGGAGCAAGCATACTGCTCGACGGGATACAAGACCCCGGAAACCTGGGGACCATCATCCGCACCGCCGACGCTTTTATGGCGGAAAGCGTAATACTCACAGGAAACTGCGCCGACCTTTACAACCCTAAAACGATACGCGCGACGATGGGCGCGGTTTTCAGGCAAAAAACACAGAATATGGGCATATCCGAACTATTGGCGCTTAAAGAAAGCGGCTTTAAGTTTGTTGGGGCGTCTTCCGGCGCAGGCTGCGTTCCCATACACGCCGCCGCCCTGAATGATGCAATAATTGCCATAGGCAGCGAAGGGCGCGGGCTATCGCCCGAAGTTCTCGCCTTGTGCGGCGAAACTTTCACGATTCCGACAGCCCCGCACAGCGAGTCCCTGAACGCAGCCATAGCCGCCGCTATAATCATCTGGGAGGCAAAGAGGTGATTACATGTCCGCGTTGAAATACTGGGTATGGTTCGCGTCTGCGGGCAGCATGGGCGCGGCTGCAGCGGGGCGGGTGCTGGCGCATTTCGGCTCGCCGGAAAATGTGTATTACGCCGGCGCCGCAGAGTATGCCGCCGTCGAAGGGATAAGGCAAAACGACGTCAGGCAGCTTACAAACAAAGACCTGACGGCGGCAAACGATATATTATCATCATGCGATGAGATAGGCTGCAGGATAATAACCTTGCATGACGCGCAATACCCCGGCAGGCTCAGAAACACTTACGACCCGCCGGTAGTGCTGTATCTCAGGGGCAAAATGCCCGCAATCGACGAAGAAGCCGCGATAGCGGTAGTCGGAACCAGAAACTGCACCCCTTACGGGCGGTCGGCGGCGGAAAGCATTTGCTGCGAGCTGGGAAGGCGCGGGCTGCTTGTTGTCACGGGGCTCGCAAAGGGGATCGACACCGCTGCGGCAAGGGGCGCGCTGATGGGCGGCGGAAGGGTCGTCGGTGTGATCGGCTCGGGGCTGGACGTGATATACCCGCGGGAAAACAAAGGGTTATTTGACGACGTTGCGCGAGACGGCACGATTTTGAGCGAGTATCCGCCCGGAACGAGCGCCAATGCGTGGCATTTCCCGGCGCGCAACAGGATATTAAGCGGATTATCTCTAGGCGTCGCGGTGCTGGAAGCCCCGAAAAAGAGCGGCGCGCTGATAACGGCCGCCAGAGCATTGGAACAGGGCAGGGATGTGTTTGCGCTGCCCGGCAATATCGACGCAAAAAACTCCGAAGGCTCGAATGCTTTGCTGCGCGAAGGCGCAATACCGCTCCTCTCGGGTGAAAATATAATCGAAGAATATGCACAGTTGTATCCGGATAAAATCAAACCGGCCAAATCAGACTCCATGCTTGACCCCGGAGCGGCACGACACCCCGCAGCTGCATATAAAAATAAAGAGATTGACAACGCAACCGAGGTAGAATATATTGAAAAAATACTGGCGGGGCTCAGCGGCGGTGAAAAAGTAATTGCGGAAGCGATAGGAACATCGGCTATGCTGGCAGACGAGATAATTGCAGCCTCAAATATCTCAGCCCCGCAGGCAATGTCCGCCCTGACAATGCTCGAGTTAAAAGGCCATGTCGAGCGCAACAGCGGAGGATACTATAGTATAGTATGAGGTGTCATATGCCCAAGGAAAAGAATAATCTTGTGATCGTCGAATCCCCTGCAAAAGCAAAAACTATAAGTAAATATCTCGGCCCCGGATACATGGTGACAGCTTCGATGGGGCATCTGCGCGACTTGCCGAAGAGCAAGCTGGGCGTCGATATCGAAAACGGGTTCATCCCGGATTACCAGCCGGTCAAAGGCCGCGAGGATATAATCAAGGAGCTGACGAAAGCCGCGAAAAACAGCGATAAGGTGTTCCTCGCGACAGACCCCGACCGCGAGGGCGAGGCAATCTCCTGGCATTTGAAAGAGCTTCTCGGTCTTTCGGACGACAGCGCCTACAGGGTGACATTCAACGAGATAACAAAAAACACTGTCCGCAGCAGTATTGAAAACCCGCGCGCCATCGACATAGACCTTGTCAACGCGCAGCAGACAAGGCGCATACTCGACCGCATAGTGGGATATAAGCTAAGCCCCCTGCTCTGGAAGAAAATTCGCCGCGGCCTTTCTGCGGGGCGCGTGCAGTCGGTAGCGTCGAGGATGGTGACCGACAAGGAGAATGAGATACGCGGGTTCACGCCGGAGGAGTACTGGCTTTTAAACGTCAGCCTGCAGCCAAGCGACAGCGACGTCAACCTTCGGGCGGCAGAAAAGAAAGTCAGCTTTTCTGCGGCTTTTTACGGGAATGAAAAGAAAAAAATGGACTTGACGAGCGCCGAAGAGGTCAAAACCGTGGTGGACGCCGTCAGGTCCGCGCAATTCAGCGTTCGTTCCGTAAAGCGTGCAGACAGGAAGCGTTCGCCATCCCCGCCGTTTATTACATCGACTCTGCAGCAGGAAGCGTCGCGCAGATTCGGTATGACGCCGCGCCGCGCGATGTCTACAGCGCAGCAGCTCTACGAGGGTGTAGAGATAAAAGGCGAGGGCACAGTCGGTTTGATCACATATATGAGGACAGATTCGCTGCGCATATCCGATGAAGCGGCAGCCGAGGCGAAGAGGTTCATCACCGGACAATACGGCGACGGCTATTATCCGGCCTCGCCGAACAGATACAAGTCGAAAAGCAATGCGCAAGACGCGCATGAGGCGATCCGCCCGAGCGATGTGTTCATTACCCCGGCCCAGATCAAGGGCAGCGTGACCAACGACCAGTTCAAGCTCTACCGCCTTATCTGGGAGCGGTTCGTGGCGAGCCAGATGGCCGCCGCCGTATATGACAGCGTAACAGTGGACATTATTTCGGCAGGGTATGTTTTCAGGGCGACGAACATGAAGATCGTGTTCCCCGGGTTTACCGCAGTCTATGAAGAAAGCAGCGACGACGAAGAAGAGGAAAAGCAGTCTCCTCTGCCCGACCTCACAGAGGGCGACGTTCTGGACTTGCAGGATATAAAAGAAGAGCAGAAGTTCACGCAGCCGCCCGCCCGCTACACTGAAGCGACGCTTATCAGGGCGATGGAGGAAACCGGGGTAGGGCGCCCGAGTACATACGCCCCCACGATATCGACGATACTCGACCGCGAGTACGTCATAAAGGAAGGAAAATACCTGCGCCCCACGCCTCTCGGCGAGGTAGTGACTACATTCATGATGGAGCGGTTTACGGATGTGGTGGACCTGAAGTTCACCGCCCGCATGGAAGAATCGCTCGACAGCATAGAAAAAGGCAGGGATGAATGGAAGAGCGTCCTGAAGAGTTTCTACAGCGGTTTGAAGGAAGCGCTGGAAAATGCGGAGACGGCGCTGGAAGGCGCGCGCATCAAGGTTCCGGACGAAGTGACGGATGAAATATGCGATGTATGCGGGCGGCAGCTTGTGGTCAAATCAGGCCGCTTCGGCAGGTTCCTCGCATGCCCGGGGTATCCGGAGTGCAGCTTTACAAAACCGCTCGTGATAGAAATGCCGGGGAAATGCCCGAGATGCGGGCAGCGCATACTTAAAAGGACTTCAAAGAACGGCTATACATATTATGCCTGCGAAAAACTCAAGGAATGCGGGTTTATGACCTGGGATGTGCCTGTGGCCGACAATTGCCCGGAATGCGCGCAGACTATGTTCAAAACATCCGGAAGGGGATACAGAAAGCCATTTTGTATCAATGAGGCCTGCCCTGCATTTTTGCCGGAGGACAAGCGCGGATACAGAAAAAAGGCCGCGTCAGCTGAGGATAGCGCTGCCGGCGGCACTGCGGAAGTAAAGGACGCGGGGGATAAGAAGGCGGCGGCAAAGACTGGCGCGAAGCAGTCTGCGGCGGCAAAGACCGGCGCGAAACAATCGGCGGCGGCAAAGACTTCTGCAAAGAAAACAGCGCAAAAAAAGACAGCGGCTAAAAAGACAGCGGCTAAAAAGACAGCGGCGAAGAAGCCTGCCGCAAAAAAGACTGCGCCTTCAGCTGCGCCGCAGGAATAGTAGGCGGCGGAGCGGCATGAGGGTCATAGTCGCAGGCGCCGGGCTTGCCGGGTGCGAGGCTGCATGGCAGCTTGCGGAAAACGGGGTCGGCGCCGAGCTTTATGAAATGAAGCCGGGCAAGACGTCGCCCGCGCATGTATCGCATGATTTCGCGGAGCTTGTTTGCTCAAACTCGCTCAGAAGCAACGGTCTTGCAAATGCAGTCGGTCTTTTGAAAGAGGAAATGCGCAGGCTGGGCAGCCTGATAATGGACTGCGCGGATAAAACCAGCATCCCGGCCGGGGGCGCTCTCGCGGTCGACAGGCAGCGCTTTGCTGCGATGGTGACGGAAAGAATACGGAGCCATCCGCTGATTCAAGTCACAGAGCAGGAGGTAACGGATATTCCCGATGGAACCGTGATCATCGCGACTGGCCCGCTTACATCCGACAGCTTGGCGGCCAGTATATCAGCGCTGCTGCCCGAAAGCGAGATGCTGAGCTTTTTTGATTCGGCTGCGCCCATTGTGACGGCTGAAAGCATCGATATGCAACACGCGTTTTTTGCGTCGCGGTACGGCAAAGGGGATGCGGACTACATAAACTGCCCTATGGACCGCGAGGAGTACAGCGCGTTTCACCGCGAGCTGGCCGGCGCGGAGCAAGCGCAAATCCATGGTTTCGAAGATAAGCTGGTGTTTGAGGGCTGTCTGCCTATAGAGGTTATGGCGAGGCGCGGCGAAGACACCATCAGGTACGGGCCGCTCAAGCCCGTGGGGCTGGCGGACCCGGCGAGCGGAAAGCAGCCATACGCGGTCGTGCAATTGCGCCGGGACAACGCGGAAGGCACATTGTACAATATAGTAGGCTTTCAGACACATTTGAAGTTTGCCGAGCAAAAACGCGTATTCTCAATGATCCCGGCGCTTCGCGGGGCGCAGTACGCGCGCTACGGCGTGATGCACAGGAACACATTCATTGATTCGCCAAGAATACTGGACAGATATAACCGCCTGAAGACGCAGCCGAGGGTCAGGTTCGCGGGGCAAATAACAGGCGTTGAAGGATATGTAGAATCAGCGTCGTCCGGGCTGCTCACAGGTCTCGAGACGGCGCGGGAACTGAAAGGCCTGCCGCCCGTGAGTTTTTCAGCAAAAACAGCGATAGGCGCGCTGGCTTTGTACACATCAGGCGGCTCAGTCGCCGGCTTCCAGCCGATGAACATCAACTTTGGGCTTATGGAGCCGCTCGCAGAGAAAGTCAAAGGGAAACGCAGCAAGAATCTGGCAATAGCGGAACGCGCGCTGGGTGAAATCGCGGGAGTTCGTCCGGGTGGGATGGTGTTGGATCGTTAGTCTATATTGAAAGTGAGTGCTATGAAAATAATAGTTGACGCAATGGGCGGAGACAACGCGCCGGACGAAATAGTCAAAGGCGCCCTGGACGCCGTGAAGGATCAGGGAGTCGACGTCCTGCTGACCGGGAAAGGCGAGGAAATACTGCGCAGCATCGAGCGCATGGGCCTCAAGGAGTTCCCCGCCGGCGTCGAGGTGATAAACGCCTCGGAAGTAATAGATATGGACGATGACCCTGCAAACGCAGTCCGCGTGAAGATGGACTCGTCGCTTACGGTGGCCCTGAACCTGCTGCGGGAAGGGCGCGGCGACGCTCTGGTTTCCGCCGGCAGCACAGGAGCGATCCTCTCCGGGGCAACGCTTATCGTCAAGCGCGTGCAAGGCGTGCGCAGAGCGGCTCTTGCCCCGTATATACCGAACGCGGCAGGGGCAGGCTTTATTCTCATCGACTGCGGAGCGAACGCGGAATGCACGCCGGAATACCTTTTCCAGTTTGCGTTCATGGGCGCGTTTTACGCAGAGGATGTGCTCGGGATCAGGAACCCGCGCGTCGGGTTGCTGAACAATGGCGCCGAACGCACGAAGGGCACGCCGCTGCAGCGCGAAACTTACGACCTGCTCGAAGCGGCCGGGCAAAGCGGAAAGATCAACTTCACCGGCAATGTCGAGGCGAAAGACGCCGTTGCGGGCGCGTGCGATGTGCTTGTTTGCGACGGGTACTCCGGGAACATCATGCTCAAGTCGCTTGAAGGTATGGCGTCGCTGATCATGACGGAGCTGAAGCAAGTATTCTCTAAAAGCATCTTGACAAAAATATCGGCGCTTCTGGTTAAAAAGCAGATATACGGGCTGCGCGCTAAACTGAACCCAGACAACATTGGCGGAACAATAATGCTGGGGATCTCAAAACCTGTAGTGAAGGCGCACGGGTCGTCAAATGCGGCGGCTATCAGCAGCGCGATCAGGCAGGCGGCAAAAGCAGCGGAGACTGACGCCGCATCACGCCTGCAGGCGGTAATAAAGACAGACAACAAATCGGATGATGAGAAAAATGAGTGAATCACAGTTTGCACAACTGCAAAAAAAGCTGGGTTACAAGTTCAAGGATACTTCGATGCTTGAAACCGCGCTCACCCACAGCTCTTACGCAAATGAGAAAAAAAAGAACAGGGCATACAGCAACGAAAGGCTTGAATTCCTGGGAGATTCCATACTCGGCATGACTGTGGCGAAGCTGATTTTCATGAAATATCCGACAATGTCCGAGGGAAAGATGACCAGGCTCAGAGCGGAGCTTGTGTGCGAAAAAAGCCTACTGGCGCTTGCTGTCAGGCTTGATATTGGCGAATGCATACTACTGGGGCACGGGGAAGAGAAAAGCGGGGGGCGCAACCGCCCGTCGATACTGGCGGACGCGGTCGAAGCAATTCTGGCGGCGGTATACCTCGAAGCCGGCCCGAAGCGCGTCGAAAAACTGATAATAAAGCATTTGATGCCCCAGACGGAAATATCGAAAATCGAAAGAACAGATCATAAGTCTGCGCTGCAAGAGCGCGTTCAGATAAAAATGGACCAGGTGCTCAGCTACAAAATAACGGATGAGAGCGGCCCTGACCACCAAAAGTCATTCACGGTGCAAGTAAGCCTGAACGGCGAACCCATTGGCAGCGGAACCGGGCCGACCAAGAAAGAGGCCGAACAAATGGCTGCGAAAGCGGCGCTGGATACTATTAGGAGCTAGGAGTTAGTGGATTTTTTTGAAAAGCAGATTGAGACGCGAACGGTTTATGAAGGGCTCATTGTCAACATACGCAGCGACATTGCGCTGCTGCAAAACGGCAGCAAAGCGCCCAGAGAAGTCGTGGAGCACCCGGGCGGGGTCGGGATCGTGCCTGTCACAAAGGACAATAAAGTGATAATGGTCAGGCAGTACCGGTATCCGATGGAAGAGGAACTGCTCGAGATACCTGCGGGAAAGCTTGAATACGGGGAAGACCCGCTCGCCTGCGCAATACGCGAACTATCGGAGGAAACAGGCTGCACGGCAGGAAAGATAGTGGACCTCGGCCCCACCTACCCGTCGCCCGGTTTCTGCAAGGAAATACTATACATCTACCTCGCGCTCGACCTGCAGTTCGGCGAGATGCATCTCGACCAGGACGAATTGCTGCGCGTGGAGCAGGTTGATATTGACGAGTTAATAGATATGATCATGGCAAACGAAATGCCGGACGGCAAGTCGATTATCGGCATTATGAAAGCAAAGAAGTATCTGGAGAATTCTAAAATATAGTGCGGGAGGTTCACAATGGAGAAAACGATCCTTGTCGTGGACGACGAGAAAAACATCGTAGATATTCTGAACTTCAACCTGAAAAAAGACGGATATGAAATAATGACCGCATACAACGGCGAGGCGGCGCTTGCCAGATACACAGAAAAGCGTCCGGACCTCATCCTGCTCGATGTGATGCTGCCGAAGATCGACGGATTTGAAGTCTGCCGGCGCATTCGCGAGGTCGACAAGGTCACTCCAATAATCATGCTGACGGCGCGCGAGGAGGAAACCGATAAAGTGCTCGGCCTCGAGCTGGGAGCGGACGACTACATTACAAAACCTTTTTCCGTCCGGGAGCTTCAGGCGCGGGTCAAGGCGAACATCCGCAGAACAGAGACGCTTATTGAAGAGTCGGCCGTGGAAAAGCACGACGGTATAATAATTGACAAGGAACGATATGCTGTCTATGTAAACGGAAGGAACGCGGAGCTTACGCAGCGCGAATATGAGCTTGTGAACTTTCTTGCCGCAAACCCGGGAAAGGTGTACTCCCGGGAGGAGCTGCTGCATGATGTTTGGCAGTATGAGTACTACGGCGACTTGCGCGCCGTGGACGTCGCCATCAGGCGGCTGCGGGAGAAGATCGAGGAAGACTCAAGCCAGCCGCGGTATATTATCACAAAGCGCGGCGTGGGGTATTTCTTTCAGGAAATATGAGTAAGAGTTTAAGGATCAAGCTGATTTTTATAATGTTGCTCATGGTGATCCTGCTGATGACAGTTGTGCTTGTATTTCTTGTCAGGGGCGTGCAGGATTTTTATGAAGCGCAGTTTTATACGCAGATGGAAAATGTGATCACGCACAGCGAGCTGATCAACAATTTGCGGTTTATCGCCGACAATGAGGATGCCGCTGTAAAGATGTCGGAGCTAATGGGCGCTTTCTCCGGCGAACTGGGGATCGACGGGGATACCAGAAACTATTACGTGCTCGACGGCGTCACTGCGGAAATACTCGCATCGGGCAACCAGGACAGCAGCGCAAGCATCGACGTCACGCCGAACATCCTTACAGCAATCCTGGGTGAACATGCCTACAGCGAGAACTCAAGATCAAGCTACATGGATGTAGCGATACCGGTGACCGGTTATGAGTCCGGCGCGAAATTCGTTATCTACATCATAGACAACAAGCAGACGGTGCAGGACCAGAATGCGCAGGTGTTTGTTCTTATTCTCAGAGCTGTGCTGATAGGCTTCATTATATCAATTGCAGTCAGCCTGATAGTGTCGAAAACCTTGCTGTCGCCCATACAGGGAATGACGGTCGCCGCAGCCGCTATGGCGGACGGTGATTTTTCGCGGAAAATAGGCGTGGATTCGGAGGACGAAATAGGTATTCTGGCAAAGACGTTCAACAACATGGCTTCGCAGATAGAGACGATGCTCGAGGAGCTAAAGCGGGCAGAGATACTCCGGCGCGAATTTGTCGCTAATGTATCGCATGAGCTCAGGACTCCGCTGACTAGCATCAGGACCTATGCGGAAACGATGTCCGACGATAATGAGCTCCCGCCTGAGACTGAAGAAGAATTTCTGCATGTGATAATCAAGGAGAGCGACAGAATGACAAAGATCGTCCAGGATCTGCTCGAACTGTCGCGTTTCGATTCAGGCAACAGCAAGCTCAACATAGAATTGTTTTCAATAGAACAGTCGATAAGGGATGTTTACGCTGCGATCGCGCTGGACGCAAAAAAGAGAGACCATACGCTCAACCTCGAGCTTGAGTGGCGCATACCGATGATAAGGGGCGACCGCGCGCGCATCGAGCAGGTGTTTATGAACATTATCACAAACGCGCTGAAATATACGCCCGACGGCGGTACGATAAACATCATATGCAGGAACCGCGAGAGAGAGATCAGCATCACGATAGAAGACACGGGGATAGGCATCCCGCATGACGACCTTGCGCGGGTTTTTGACAGGTTCTACCGCGTGGACAAAGCGCGCACGCGTGAATCCGGGGGCACCGGGCTGGGGCTCTCCATCGCGAAAGAAATAATCTCGATGCATGGCGGGGATATTCAAATCGATAGCACGCAGGGGATCGGCACGTCGGTGACCGTCGTACTGCCGATATTGGGGCCGGCAGATGAAGATTAACAGAGCCGAACTGCTTAAAACAGCCTTGATCGTTTTACTTGCCGCAAGCGCGATTTTTCTCGGGTGGCGGACAAAGCTCTTCAGCGAGCTTTTCAAGTCCGTGCCGTTTTTCGGAAGCGTCGCGGACTTGGTAAAAAGCGCTTCGGGCGACGAGACAGGCGCATATGCAAAAGAGGCCGCGCGACCCCTGGGCATTGTCATCACGGGGAAGGACGGGCAGCGCTACGGTGTGAAATACGACGCCGAAGCCCGCAACGCAGTGTATGACAGAACCAGCAGCATAGTCGGAGAAGCGCTGGGAACTGCAGCAGCCATTTCCGGGATAAGCGAAGATGAATGGCGCGAGGCTTTGTCAGACTCAGGCGTGTATTATGAGTACCTGATACCGGTGCGTCTTTCCGTGCTCGACATTTGGCTGGACGCGAAAATGACGCAGCAGACAGGCGATGCAGCGCTTAGACGCATTTTCGTTACGTTCGGGGATCAGAAAAACAGGCTGTACTACCAGGATTCGGAAAGCGGGCATTTTTATGGGGCCGACACTGCTTCGTCGGCGGACATTGAACGCGATTTGGATATTTACAGCTCTAACGGAACGCAGTTCGCGTATGAGACGGGGGTCAAAGCTGCGGACGCGGCGCCGTATTTGATGATAATTCCGGAAAGCGCGAAAAAAATCGTGAGCGCCGCAGCAGCGGGAACGGCGGAGGAGCTGCTTGAGATAACGCTGTCGGCGTTCGGGCACAGCAATGAAACATATACTACGTCGCTGATAGGCAGCGGCAGCGCCGTGACATTCATCGGCGCGCAGTTCAACGTCGTGATAAGGCCTGACGGCAGCGTCACTTACCGCAACACGGTCAACCCGCGCGAAGCGGCGGGAGGCCAGGCTGCCGGCGATAGCGGGATGATAGAACAGGCGCGCAGAATTGCCGCGGAAATGTTGAGCGGAGCGCCCGGCGGGGCGGAAGTGTTTTTCGAATCTATCGAGCGCCGCGCGGGGAACTACTGCACGGTCGCCTTCAACTACTACATTGCCGGCGGGCGGATATATCTGCCGGAAGAAGCATCCGCTGCGAAGTTCACATTCAATGACGGGGTGATAATCGAGGCGGAGATGTTTTTCAGAACCTATACGACGGCGGGGGAATACACGGGGCTTCTGCCGGAAATCCAGGCGCTGGCTGCCGCGGGCAGAGAATATCACCTGTGTTATTCCGATAACGGACGCGAAACGCTGCGCCCGTTTTGGCTGCCGGTGGAGAGCATCCTATGAGTGTCGCCAGAATCAAGACTGTTACGATCGCGATCCTGCTATTTATAAATGTGTTTTTTTTGGCGGTCATCATTAGAGATACCGTTGCGGACGCCCGCGGCGAGCGGCAAGCGCTGGCCGATGTATGTACAGTGTTGTCAAACAGCGGTATATCGCTGGACCCTGAAAATATTAAAACAGCGGGAGCGATAAAGATGATGCGCACAGCACGCAGCCTCGACTCGGAAGCGACGATCGCGCGCGCGGTGCTTGGCGATGCGGAAGTGACAGAGGGCGCTATTTACAGGTATGTCAGCGAGGGGCGGGGTACGGCGGAGTTCTCCAGCGCAGGCAACTTTGAAATACAATTGAGCGCGGGAACGTTCACAGACTCCGGCAATGCGGTAAAAGCGGTAAAAAAGCTGCTGCGCAGCATGAAAATCGAGACGTCGGAAATCCTGGAAACGGACGGCGATACGGTGGCCGCAGTTTGCGCATACGGCGGAGTGAGCATATTCAACTGTACGATCGAGTTCACTTTCAGCGGCGGCAGCCTTGTGACGATCGTCGGAAAAAACATCACAGGCGTGGAGGCGGCGGACAACACAATGAGCATATCGACGCCCGGAACCGTTCTGCTGGGTTTTCTGGCATCGGTATTGGAAGGGGATGTAGTCTGCACAAGCATCGAGGGTATTGAAGCCGGGTACCAGCATCACATTGCGGGCTCGTTCGGCGAAGGGGTCATCTCACCGGCATGGCTCATCAACACAGACTCCGGCAGATACATAGTCGACGACGCGTCGGGAGAGATCCTGTCAAGGCAAACGGGGTAGTTACGCGCCAGTAGGCGCGTAGGAGTTAGGAGTTAGGAGTTAGGAGGTAGTAGTACATTATGTTAGTTGGTTATCAGCAGGGAACGGGGATCGGGTGCGCCGATTCCACATTTGAGAAAGACGTCGCGCTTTGCGAAAAGGCGGGATTCGACGTGTTTGAGATACGCTTCGATTCGCTTGCCCGGTATCTTGTAAACCATTCTATCAAAGATGCAAAAGCGCTGTTCAAAGACAAAAAAATGAAGCCCCGCTGCATGGGCGGGTACTTCATCCAGCCGGACGACCTGGCGGGGAAGGATGCGGCGGGAATAGGGCGCGATTCAGGGTTCATGACCAGATTCATAGCAATGTGCCACATCGCTGAACAGCTCGGAGACCCGTATTTCCTCGTCGTCAACCATATTTTACAGGAAATGACGCCTTCGGGCATGATGGCGGACGTGGTCGACCGCGACTACCCGTACCCAAGGGATCAGGTCACTGAGTTCTCAGTGAGGATTCTGAAACGCCTGTGCGCCGTCGCCGCCGACTACGGGGTGTCGATAGCCTGGGAACCAGTCTGCGGCAGGGGCAGCTCGGTCAAGACGATGGATCACGCGATGGAGATTATCAACGGAACGGGATATAGTAACATTGGGCTGTGTCTCGATAGCTTTAACCAGTACATAAACGGCAAAAACAACGATTTTTCGATCTACAAGGATATTCCTGCAGATAAAATAATCACAGTGCATATAAACAACTGCGACGACGAACCCCTTGGGGTCCTGTTGCCGCAGCACCGCAGATTCGCGGACTCAGGCGCGATCGACCTTGACAACTGCCTGCAGAACCTCAAGGCCATAGGTTACGAAGGCCCGATATCGGTCGAGACATTGCGCCCCGAATACTACTCATGGCCAATCGAAAAAGTAATAGCCGAAGCATATCGCACGACGGCTGATTTAGTTAATAGAAATGTTTAGGGGTCATACGAGTGGCTAGTGAGATTTGAAAGTTAAGGAAATACTAGAAGGAGGTGCAAAATGGATTTTAGCGGGAAGGTAGCGCTGGTGACGGGAGCGGCGAGCGGGATTGGCAAGACGGCGGCCATCATGTTTGCGCAGCGGGGAGCAGTAGTAGCGGTGGCGGACATTGCAGACTCAGCCGAAACAGTCGCGGCTATCAAAAATGCCGGAGGAAAAGCCGTCGCCTACACCTGCGACATAACCGATGAGGCGCAGGTGGAAAGTATGATCGAAGATGTTGCCGCCGCGTTTGACAAGATCGACATAGCATTCAACTGCGCCGGGATCGGCCCCGACGGCGTGGTGATTCCTTATTGCCAGCTAACGGAAACATCAGCCGAGGACTGGCAGAAAATCGTCGACGTCAACCTGACAGGCACATTCTTCTGCATAAAGCATGAGCTGATACAAATGCAGAAGCAAGGCAGCGGAACTATCGTGAACACTTCGAGCACGGGCGGAGACAGGTTCGCGCCCGGATTCCACGCATACGGCCCGACAAAGGCCGGCATCGTGGCGCTGACTGAGATGGCAGCAAATGAAAATGCAAAAAGCGGCATTCGCATCAACTGTATTTCGCCGGGTCCGACATTCGGCACGCAGATGATGGATAATACACTGGCTGCCGATGAGCAAATGGAAGACGCCGTGAAAGACCGCATTATCCCGATGGGTAAGTTCGGGCAGACGGAAGACGTCGTGGAAGCTGTCTTATGGCTAAGCTCAGACCTCGCCGGCCACACGACCGGGCACACTCTGTTCGTCGACGGCGGGATGCACATCAAGCCATAGCTTATATCATAGAGGGTTCCCACATTGAGGGGATGTCCAAGCCCAGGAGCTTTGCCACGGTGGCGGCTACGTTTGCGAGGCCGTAGTCGCCGGGGATGATTGGGTGCTCGCTCGTTTTGTCATATATTATGAACGGCACGGGGTTGAGGGTATGAGCCGTTTTTGGTGAAATTTCGCCTTTTTTGTTTTTCTCGTACATTTCGTCGGCGTTGCCGTGGTCCGCTGTTACGATAAGCGTGAAGTCATGCTCATCGTATGCCGCCATGATGCGCGTCAGGCACAGGTCCACACATTCCACGCCTATTTTCGCGGCGTCGTAGTTGCCGGTGTGCCCGACCATGTCGCCGTTCGGGTAGTTTGCGCGGATAAACCCGTACTGTCCGGAGCTGATGGCTTCCAGGATTTTGTCGGTCACTTCGGCGCATTTCATCCAGGGGCGCTCGTCGAAGCTGACCCTGTCGGAAGGCACCTCAAAGAAATGCTCGAGCGCTTCGGAGAATTTTTCGTTCTTGTTACCGTTCCAGAAGTATGTTACATGACCGAATTTTTGAGTTTCAGACACGGCGTATTGCGAAATATTGTGTTTTACCAGATGCTCGGACAGAGTATTGTGGATATCCGGAGGGTTTACCAAAAACTTCTCCGGTATTTTCAGGTCGCCGTCATATTGGAGCATGCCGGCGTAGACGACTTTCGGGAATCGCACGCGGTCGAACTTGTCGAAGCTTTCGTTGTCGAAGCACTGGCTTATCTCCAGAGCGCGGTCGCCCCGGAAGTTGAATAGCACAACGCTGTCGTTGTCTTCGATAGTGCCGATGGGGGCGCCGCTTTCCGCGATGACAAACGGAGGCACGTCCTGATCGATGATTCCTTCGTGTTCGGCGCGCGCTTTTTCGATGGCCGCAGTTGCGTTGTCGAATAAATTTCCCTTGCCCAGCACATGTGTTTCCCAGCCTCTTTTTACCATGTCCCAGTCGGCCTCGTAGCGGTCCATCGTTATCTTCATGCGGCCTCCGCCGCTGGCTATGCGCGCGTCGAACCCGCCGCCGTTCAGAGCGCTCATATGTGCCTCGAGGTCGTCGATATAGTCAAGCGCGCTCTGTGCCGGCACGTCGCGGCCGTCAAGCAGCGCGTGTACGCGTACTTTCGCCGCGCCTTCTTTTTTTGCCTCCGCGATCATCGCTTTGAGATGCGAGATGTTTGAGTGGACGTTGCCGTCGGATAGCAATCCGATAAAGTGCAAAGAGGATTTGTTCGATTTGACGTTGCTTAGCAATAGATCCCATGTTTCAGACTTGTACATGGATCCGCTGTCGATCGAGTTATTGACGAGTTTGGCGCCCTGCGCGTATACCTGGCCGCATCCCAGCGCGTTATGCCCGACTTCGCTGTTGCCCATGTCCTCATCCGAGGGCAGCCCGACTGCTGTGCCGTGCGCTTTGAGCGTTGTGTTCGGGCTGCTTTGCATAAGCGTGTCGAGTGTCGGCTTGTTGGCGGCGGCAACTGCGTTGCCGAAACTGTCTTCTCTGATTCCAATGCCGTCCATTACGATCAATACTACCGGTTTTCCCATATCGATTTTCTCCTTTCAAGCTGCTTCGCGAGCTATGCCTGCAATGCTTGAATGGAGTATATCACATAGATATGCATTTTTCATCTTCTTTGAAAGAATCTATTAATTTGAACGTCGACTCCGGTCTGGTAACTGTTCAGAGGGCATTCGGAAAACTGTTCAGGTCTATGCTAAATTACGCACGGCAGCCCGTAGCCGGCGTTCAAATTGCATTCTTTTTCGTTCGGATGCGCGTCCATGCGCATACTCACGCGCTCCACCGTCCATGGTTCCACTGACAGAATGCAATTCGAACGTCGACTACGGTCTGCCTCTGTATAGTTACAAAGAGTGTAAATCGTTTGTAAAAAGAGTGTAAATCAGTTTGTAAAAAGAGTGTAAATCGTTTTTCTTGCATTGTGCGCGGTTTCGATGTAAAATTACATGTTTAAGCCTATAAATGGGGTGATTAAGTTGACTATATCCGCGGATACAGTGTTCTTAAACGGTAAAGTGGCGACGGTGGATAAGAACTTTTCATATAAAAAGGCGATCGCCGTTAAGGACGGCTGGATCATCGATGTGGGTGAGAATAAGGAAATAAGCGCCTACATTGGCCCGAGTACCCGCGTTATTGATTTAGGCGGCAAAGTGATACTTCCCGGGGCCCACGATTCGCATATCCATGCGATTTCGTTCACGTTCAACAATACGTGCTGTTATCTTGGGCCGGAGGTCATGCAGACTGTTGCGCAGATGCAAGCCATTCTGGCTGAGGAAGTGAAGAAGTTCGCGCCCGGTGAATGGGTGCAGGGGGCCGGACTTTGCCCGCAGTTCGTTGAAGGGCGCAACACAACGACGTCGCCTGTCACCTGCAAAGACATAGACGAGGTCACAAAGGACAATCCCGTTGCGATAATGTACAAATCCGCGCACGAGCTGCTCGCCAATAGCAAAGCGATGGAGCTGTGCGGGATCACTGCCCAAACGCCTGATCCTCCGGGCGGGCATATCGGCCGGGATGAGTCCGGGCAGCCTAACGGCGTGTTCACCGAGATGAGCAGCATCGCCATGATAACCGAGAAAATCCCGCAGTGGAGCGACGAAGCCATTTGCGATGCGATCCTCGACGTCCAGAAACTGATGAATAGCGAAGGATATACGAGCTACACCGACAGCACGCTCGGTCCGGCAAATAACTCTCGCGAGTGCGCGGCGGCGGGCGAACGGGCAATTTACGCTTACAAGAAGCTGCATGACGAAAACAAGCTGACAGCCCGCGTGTCAATGGGTTTTTACTCCGGCGATTGCGGGATGCAGTCGCTTGAAATGCTGAGAAACGACCTTGATAACTTCAAGTTCCCGGAGCTGGGCGACCCGAACTGGCTGGAGCTGAAGCTTGTCAAGTTTTTTGCGGACGGTACGCATAATTCGCATACGGCTTGGATGAAAGAAGACTATGCCGATATGCCCGGTTTCCGCGGACACTCCAGGCTTTGCGCACCGGGCGCGACAGATGATGAGCAGATACGCGAGCTGCACCAAATGATCGAGCTTGCGCATACGCGGGGGTTTCAGGTCGGCATACACGCAATCGGCGACTTTGCCGTTAAGGCCGCTATTGACGGTTTCGTGAATGCAATGCAAAAACACCCGCGAGAGAACCCCCGCCATAACGTGATCCATGGCGACATGCTGGGTGACAGCGAGGATTATTTCAAGGCGGCAAAGTATGGCGTAGTAGTGTCGGCACAGCCGCCGTTTATGGACTTTCTATTTGACACCGAAGACGGCTGCGTTAGTAAAGCAAAAACCGAGCGCGCAGCACCGCTTAGGGAAATTCAAGACCTGGGCGTCGTCATCGCCGGAGGCTCGGACGCGATCGCAGGGGAACTCGACCATTGGAGAAAAGGCGTTCAATCTGCTGTAACAAGAAAATCCGCGATATCCGGTAAAACTTTCAGCCCCGATCTTGCCCTTTCAGTAGAGGATGCTGTGAGATTATTCACGATCAACGGTGCATATCAGGAGAAAAAAGAACATATACGCGGTTCGATCGAGGTGGGAAAAGTTGCGGACTTCCAGGTGCTCGACAGAGATATTTTCGAAGCGGAGCATGAAGAAATCGGCGATATAAAGGTCGTCATGACAATGGTAGGCGGGAAAATCGTTTTTCAAGGAGGAGCCTGAGTTTGCTCATAGGGATCGTTTTTATTCTGCTTGCGTCGATCGCTTTCGGCGCCGGGCCTGTTTTTGCGAAGGAACTGATAAACATCGGATATAGTACATGGGATATTCTGCTCTATCCGAAGTTACCAATAATGCTCGTGATAGGACTCATACTCATTATTCGCAGCGTTAGCTTGAAAGTGACTAAAG
>Ga0082212_10002195_pt1 | contig 28680 bp, 17 predicted proteins | sample TergutNt197P3_FD_71548 | JGI IMG/M metagenome (GOLD analysis project Ga0082212, IMG submission 71548) | Neocapritermes taracua P3 segment gut microbial communities from Petit-Saut dam, French Guiana - Nt197 P3 | ecosystem: Host-associated > Arthropoda: Insects > Digestive system > Gut ...
AAAAATTCTAAGCCCATGTAACAACATTTCTCATGTGTTACATGGGCTTTAGTTTTGCTTGTATTTCCAAGGGCAGACGCCCTGTGAAACCGTTAAATTTTCTCCGTTTCCAGATTTGAATGTGCTGGAGTAAGCCTATAGTTTAAGGGAAAAACTGTGGATGTAACACATGAGAAAATGTGTTACATCGCCGCATAAGATTTGTCTTTGCAAAATTATTTCTTTTGCGGTATAATTTCCCTATAGCTCGTACAATGAGCATATAAAAAAATAAGGGAGATGGCAAAAATGACACATACAAAAAAATATATCGCCTTAACATTAATGCTGTTTATGCTGGCAGGACTTATCGCCGTGCCTATGGGTGTTCCAGCGGAAGCCTCAACAGTAGCTGGCAATTTCATCGCACCGATTGACGGCGGCAACATCCCATCGGATGCAATACATATCTCAACCCCTGCCGAGCTTGCCGCCATTGGCGGTGCGGATAGTAGCGGCAAATATTATGTGCTGGACAACGACATAGACCTTCTTGAAGCATGGACGCCGATCGAGGATTTCCGCGGGACGTTTGATGGACAGGGATATCAGGTGAATAATCTGTATATCTGGATAAATACCAGAGCAGGCTTGTTTGGCAGAATAACAAATAGCGCAACAATCAAGAACTTGAGCGTAAACACAGATTCAAGAGGTGTTCGGGGAGGTTCCTCTGCGGGCGGTCTAATTGCAGATATTTCTGTTGGCGAAGCAAACACCGTATTGATTGACAATTGTTTTACTACTGGAACTGTGGATTCTTTTACCCCTGGCGTTCCGCTTATGCCTTCAGAAGCAGGCGGGATGATTGGGCGTATTGCCAATGTGGGGGCAGGAACGGTAATAATACAGAATTGTTACGCCGATGTTGCCGTATATACATCCCTTGATGGGGGAGGGTTAGTTGGTGCGGCTGGAGGTGCTACCATACGGAATTGTTTTGCTGCAGGGAATGCTAGGGTGTATGACATCACTGGATATGAACCATATGGTGATGGTTCCGCAGGGGGGCTAGTCGGCACACTTAGAGGACTTGCATCCGTGGAAAGCTGTTATGCCACAGGTAATACCGAAGGCGGTAGTGCAGGGGGATTGATTGGCGGTGCTGTCAGCATTGCCACAAATACAGTTACGGACTGTTACGCCACAGGCAATGTCACGGCAAGCTTTTTTGTCGGCGGCTTGGTGGGAAATCAGTTTTCAAACAGCAGCATCTCAACAAAGAGCAGCAATATCACAAACTGCTACGCTACAGGCAATGTCTTAGCACTTGGTAATGACGCTGGAGGGTTGGTGGGATATCAAAGAGGCCTCGGCGCTGATGCCGAAATCATAAATTGCTACGCTACGGGCGACATCAGGGCAAACCGCCATGCCGGAGGACTCGTGGGATATCAAGAAGCCATTAGCTACGGCAGCAACAGAATCACAAGCTGCTACGCTACAGGCCACGTTGCGGTATTTAGTAATGATGCCGGGGGGCTGGTTGGATATCAAATCTATACTAATAGCGGAAGGAACTACATAGCCAACAGTTATCGCTATATTAACGTCACGATACTAGAAGAAGGCAGTTTGGTATCCGTAACTAACAGTACAAGCGGAGTTCATGGCGGTATCAAGACAGCAACAGAACTCAAGAACAAATCAACATATACGGGCAACGGCTGGCGATTCGTCGATACTCACCCGATACTCGGCACGTGGCACTGGGATAGCAGGGGTTTTCCGAAACTGAATATTGGAAGTGAAGGATTTTCTTTCAGACTTCCCTCATTCTCAGAAGGTGAAGGCACGTCAGTCAGCCCATTTATAATTACATCGCCGGCGCAGCTTGATGAAGTACGTAATTATCGGAGCTCTCACTACAAACTTGGCAACGACATCGTCTTGACCGCTTATCTCTCGTCCGGCGGCGCCGGATATGCCAAATGGGGTACAGCGGGTTGGCAGCCAATCGGAAATTCAACAAGCGCTTTCTACGGCAATTTTGACGGTAACGGTAAAAAAATAATCGGTTTGCGGATAAACCGCAGTACAACAAACTATGTTGGCCTGTTTGGGTATACGTCGGGCGCGGTAATAAAAAATCTCGGCGTGGAAATAGCCGCCGCCGGGATTAATGGAAAAGATTTTGTCGGCGGCCTGCTGGGATATCAATATACTTCCAATAACGGCAGTGGCAGTATCTCAAACTGCTATGTTTCCGGTAATGTTACGGCGGTGAACGACGTCGGCGGGCTGGTGGGAGTCACAACCGGCAACATCGCAAACTGCTACGCCACCGGCAACGTCACAGCAAACACTAGTGCCGGAGGCTTGGTAGGCGCTCAAAGAGGAACCAATAGCAAAATCGCAAATTGCTACGTTACCAGCAACGTTTTGGCAGTTAATCAAAAAGCCGGCGGGCTGGTGGGATGTCAAGGCGCTTTAGGCGCCGACAACGAAATCACAAACTGCTATGCTACTGGAAACATCACGGCTGCAGACAGAGTAGGCGGACTGGTGGGATCTCAAGAAAACAACAGTTCCACCAATATTATCATCCATAACAGAATCAAAAACTGCTACGCCACGGGCAACGTTACCGCAACCGGAGACAATGCCAGAGGATTGGTGGGATACCGGCTCAGCTACAGCAACGGAACAAACGACATCGCTAACAGTTATCGCTATGTGAACGCAATAATAAAAGCAAGAGGCAATCTGGTATCCGCTGCTAACAGCACAAGCGGACTTCATGGCGGTACTAAGAAAATAACTGAACTTAAAAGCAAATCAACTTATACTGGCAACGGATGGCTGTTCAACGATTCTTATCCGGCAGCCGGCCCGTGGCGCTGGGACTTGAGTGGATTTCCTAAACTGAATATCGGAGATGAAAGATATCCTTTTAATATTTTCGCAGGAGGCGACGGCTCGCCATTCAACCCATTTATAATCACATCAGCGGAGCAGCTTGACGAGGTACGTAGTTTATTAAGTTCCAGTTTTAAGTTGAGCAACGATATTGACCTAACCGGTTATCTCTCGCCAGGTATCAGCCTCGCCACATCGATAATTGACAGGATAAGTTTAGACATAAGACGCGAACCTATCTCACCGGTCAGTAATAGCGGTTCAATAAGGCTGAGCAGCGACATCGAACTGACCAGTTCTCTCCCGGCAGACATTAGCCGAGCCGCATCGGTACTCGACAAGAAAAGTTCTGAACTGAATCTGACCCGAGATATCGAACTTATCGATCAGGGCGCCAACATCGAATTATTAAGGCTGAGTAGAGACATCGAACTTATCAGTTCTGACATTATAAGCGGACCAGTAAAGATAAGTAGAGACATGGAACTGGTAGAAGCGTTGATTGAAGGAGCTGGCTACGCCAAATGGGGCGCTTCAGGCTGGCTGCCCATTGGAGACGCCGGAAACCGTTTCAGCGGAATTTTTGACGGGAACGGTAAAAAGATAACCGGATTATGGATAAACCGCGCTGCAACTGATTATGTCGGCTTATTCGGGAATGCGTCGAACACAGCTATAGCAAACCTTGGGGTTGTGATTGACAATTCAAAAGGAGGCGTCAAAGGCAAAGACTATGTAGGCGGGTTAGTGGGATTACAAGAATCCAACGGTTGGTTTAATAATTGTTACACGACAGGCAATGTAACAGCAACCGGTTCTTACGCAGGCGGAGTTGCGGGAAGCACAGCCGGCAACTTTACAAACTGCTACGCTGCGGGTAATGTCACAGCATTCTGGGATGCAGGCGGAGTTGCGGGAAATATATCCGGCTACTTTGCAAACAGCTACGCGACAGGCAACGTCACGGCGTACAGCCGCGCCGGCGGAGTTGCGGGAATCTTGTCAGGCAGCTTGACAAACTGCTATGCCACGGGCAATATCTCTGCAGACATCGTCGCAGGCGGGTTAGTGGGATTTCATGGCGCCGGCGCCGTCAAAAACTGCTATTCTACCGGTGACGTTACAGCAACCAACTCCGCTTATGTCGGCGCGCTTGCGGGATATCTTTCAGCAAGCGGCAGCAGCATTGAAAACAGCTACCGCTATCAATTGGTAAAGGTGAATGGCGCTCTTCGGGTTGAGAATATGCCGAACGGCAAACATGGCGGCGCCAAGACAGCAGCAGAGCTTAAGAATAAATCGACCTACACGGGCAACGGTTGGCTGTTCAACGATTCTTCCCCGACAGTCGGCCCGTGGCACTGGGACAACAAGGGTTTTCCGAAATTGAACATGGGCAGCGAAGCGTATCCTTTTCCTTTCCCTTAACAGTGGAGGAATGGACTCAAAGCCATTGCAACGGGGCTGTAACAAAAGCTGGCGGCTACAAGCCGCCCCTACAATATATTGTGTTCATGATACCGCTTGACCACTATATATTGTGGTTTGATTGACTTTTGTTGAAACCTCTGGACGTCAACATTTCCCCCAGTTTTGCCACTATTGTGTCGTAGTATTCCGGTATATGAGGTAATCTGCAATTCGAACAATCCTTAACGCCTTTAAATTCTACGAAATTACCGCCGCAATCGTCACCTGCAAAATACAGAGGGCAGTAACAGAATAAGCAATTAAAGTCGGCGCCGTCAGGTATCGAATGGCAAGGAAAATACTTGCAATCAATATTATTGAAAAATCTATAACTGTTTTTCATGAGTTGTATTGACTCCTATATTTAAGTCAAGGGTTACCCAAGTGCGACCAGTATAACCCCTGCTGTTATCATCACAATTCCGCCGGAAGCGATAAAGCTGATTCTCTCGTGCAAAAATATGACGGCAAGCACGGCGGCTATGACTACGCTCAGTTTATCAACTGGAGCGACCTGTGATACTTTACCGTATTTTAGTGACAAAAAATAAAAAAGCCAGGACAAAGCGCCTGCAATCCCGCTGAGCGCAATCCATAGCAGTGCGCGTCTATCGCGTACAATATTTTGAATTAGTTCTCCTTTACCTTGAAAAAGAGCTACTCCTGTAAGAAATATCGCCATAATGACCGCTCGTATTGCCGTTGCAGCTCCGCTGTCAATTCCTTGTAATCCTATCTTTCCGAATATTGCAACAAAAGCTGCTGTAATGGCTGATAAAAGTGCGTAGATTAGCCAAAGTTCCATGAAATAACCTCCTCGCGCGAAATATATATCCATTTTATACCATTCGAGAAAATTCGATATAAAATATAATTGATATACGTGATGCAATGTTGACGAGGAACTTGACTTCCTTGAATAAACAAATATTTATTATTTGACATATATGGAACTATAGTTTACTATATTCTGGATACAAATTGCCTATCGGGAGAAGACGAAAATGCCTAAAAGAACGGACATCAACACAGTATTGATAATCGGATCAGGGCCGATAATCATAGGACAAGCCTGCGAGTTTGATTATTCAGGGACACAGGCGTGCAAAGCATTAAGGAGTTTAGGATATAAAACAATATTGGTAAACTCAAACCCTGCCACAATTATGACGGATACGGTCGTGGCCGACGTAACCTATATTGAACCACTCAATGTCACAAGATTAACTGAGATTATTACAAAGGAGAGACCGGACGCGCTGCTGCCGAATCTAGGCGGTCAATCTGGTCTTAATCTGAGCCTTGAGCTTCATAAAGCAGGTGTGCTGGATGAATACGAAGTCAAAGTCATCGGTGTCCAACTCGACGCTATTGAACGCGGAGAGGACCGAATAGAGTTTAAGAAGACAATGAACAATCTCGGGGTTGAAATGCCAAGAAGCTTTGAAGCGTTATCAGTTGAAGAGGCGGAAGAAGTAGCCGCCAAGCTTGGCTATCCAGTAGTCATCCGACCGGCGTTCACAATGGGAGGAACTGGAGGCGGGCTTGTATACAATAAGGAAGAACTCCAGACAGTAGCCGGTAGAGGTATACAGGCGTCAATAATCGGTCAGATATTGGTCGAGGAAAGCGTTCTGGGATGGGAAGAGCTTGAAGTAGAGGTGGTCAGGGACTCAAAGAATCAGATGATCACAATCTGTATGATTGAGAATATAGATCCGATGGGGATACATACAGGGGACTCATTTTGCGCGGCGCCAATGTTGACAATCGAAGAAGAATTGCAGGCGAGACTCAGGGAGATAGCTTATAAAATTGTATCTGGAATCGGGGTAATAGGCGGCACAAATGTGCAATTTGCGCATGACCCCGACACAGGAAGAATTGTAATAATAGAAATAAACCCGAGAACATCGCGCTCGTCAGCTCTAGCGTCAAAAGCAACCGGTTTTCCGATAGCGTACGTTTCGGCGCTTCTTGCTGCAGGGTTGACGCTTGACGAGATTCCGTACTGGAAAGAAGGCACGATGGAAAAGTATGTGCAGTACGGAGATTATGTGGTATTAAAATTTGCGAGATGGGCGTTCGAGAAGTTTCGCAGCATAGAGGACAAACTTGGAACGCAAATGAAAGCGGTCGGAGAGGTAATGAGCATTGGCCGGACATTCAAGGAAGCGTTTCAAAAAGCTGTCCGGTCGCTTGAAATCGGCAGGAGCGGTCTTGGATTTGTTAAAAATTTTAATGAACTGAGCGCGGAAGTATTGCTTCAAAAATTAGCAATACCTAATAGCGAAAGATATTTTATTATATATGAAGCTTTACGCAAGGGAGTCAGTATAGAGGAAATACACGAAATAACCAAGATAAAAAAATATTTCCTGGAACAGATGAAAGAGCTTGTGGAACTGGAAAATGAAATATTGACTCATAAAAAGAAAGTATTGCCGGATGAAATGTTGATAAGAGCGAAAAAAGACGGATTTGCTGATAAATATCTGGCTAAATTGCTCGAAGTGCCTGAAGAATATATAAGGCTTCACAGGAAATTCATCGGAATACAGGAAGAATGGGATGTAGTGCCGGTAAGCGGGGCGGACGCTGAGTATTATTACTCTACCTATAACGGATTGGGCAAGATGGGCAGCGAGTTAAGCGAATCAAGAAAGAAACGCGGGACAGTGACGAAAGGTGAAGCGAAAAACAGGAGTAAAGTCATTATTCTGGGAGGAGGCCCCAATAGGATAGGGCAGGGGATAGAATTTGATTATTGCTGCGTACACACCGCGCTGGAACTGCGCGAGTTGGGATTTGAGACTGTAATGATCAACTGTAACCCTGAAACGGTATCGACGGATTATGACACGTCAGACAAGCTGTATTTCGAACCTTTAACTGTAGAGGATGTATTGTCCATATGTCAACACGAAGAGCCGTTAGGGATTATCGTGCAATTCGGAGGACAGACGCCGCTCAATATAGCTATGGAACTGAAAGAAGCGGGAGTACCGGTATTGGGAACTACGCCTGAAGTTATAGCTTTAGCTGAGGACAGGGGACTTTTCAGAAAAATGATGGATCAAATGGAAATTCCCATGCCCGATTCAGGCATGGCGCGCAATTATGAGGATGCGACGTCAGTTGCGAACACAATAGGATACCCGGTTATGGTTAGACCGTCCTTTGTATTGGGCGGAAGGGCAATGGAAGTAGTGTTCGATAACGAGCAGTTAAGAGAATACATTCAAGTAAACGCTCAGTATATAAGCAACGAAGCGCCGATACTTATTGACAGCTTTTTGGATAACGCTATAGAATGCGAATCGGACGCGCTGTCGGACGGTAAACAGGTATTCATGCCAACAATAATGGAACACATAGAGAGCGCGGGCATACATTCTGGAGATTCGGCGTGCGTTATTCCAACGACGAGTATCACGGAGGAACAGACAGCGACTATTCAGGACTATACATGTAAAATTGCGAGCGAGTTGGGTGTAGTGGGGTTGATAAATATACAATACGCAATACATCGCGGGAAGGTATACGTTTTAGAGGCGAACCCGCGGGCATCAAGAACGGTGCCGATAGTGTCGAAAGTATGCAACCTGAACATGGCCAGCTTAGCGACAAAACTGATAATGTCGAAACACACGGGAAGGGACGTAGACCTGCGGGGGATGAAAAAGCCGGAGATACCATATTATGGAGTGAAAGAGGCGGTATTGCCGTTCAACATGTTCCCTGAGGTCGACCCGATATTAGGTCCTGAAATGAGGTCAACCGGCGAGGTATTGGGATTGTCCGATTCGTATGGAATAGCGTTTTATAAAGCGTTGGAGGCGAGTAATACAGTCTTGCCGTTAACCGGGTCGGTCTTGATATCAGTGGCGGAGAATGACAAAGAAGCATCTGTAGAGGTAGCAAAACAGCTGGAGATGCTGGGGTTTAAAATATTCGCAACGAAAGGTACACATGAGTACTTAACAGGAAAAGGAATTAAAGCTGAAATCATAAATAAACTGCACGAAGGTAGGCCAAACATAGTTGACGCAATAAAGAATCATCAGTTAGATATAATCATCAACACGTCAAGTTGGAACAAACGGAGCAATGAAGACGATTCATATGTCAGGAAGTCAGCAATCAAATACAATATGCCATATATGACGACAGTTACTGCGGCATTGGCAAGTGTGAGAGGAATAGCGGAAAAGAGAAATTCGAGCGAAAAGATATACTCGTTACAGGAATACCACTTGAGAATATCAGGCGCAACAAAATAGAACAGCGGGGTGATTGTATCCCGGACAAAAAGTATTTATACTGAGAGGCAGTATACAAGATTTTTTGACAATCCATGAGGAGGTCTACTTAATAATGAAAAAAGAGTTCTGGAGCTGTGTTTTTCTCGTTTATTTTCTGATTTTCGCACCTTCCTTTTCAGAAGGCTCAGAAATGAATTTATACATTGTCCACGCGGACATAGCAGCGGTGACGGAGACGCCGGGGCTTCCATATGAGAGAGGGAAAGACAATATTACCAATACTGACGGGTTGATTTCCGCCCTAATCTACGGCGACATTGTGAATGCAGTTCCGTTGCCGGAAGGAGAATTCGCAGGCATTTGGGCGGAGGTCAAGGAAGGGGATCCCTTCAGCGAATGGGGCAAGACAATCGGCTACGTGGATATGGCAGCGCTGACGCGCTTACCGAAAATTGAGTTCTTCACAAAACCTGAACTGTGCCGCTTTACTGTCGATACGCCATACCTCTTTCTATTACCCGGGTCACTTTCCATTCTTGACTACACTCTTCCTAATGACAAGCCGTATTACGTGCTTGCGGGGGAAGTAGTGGGCGGGATTGGAACTTATATGGACGCCGCTAGTCAGGATTGGACGCTCTTACGTTTTGAGAGCGCGTCATCCGAGTATAAATTTCGGCACGCTTGGACGCATTCCGAGAACGTTATGCGCCTCTCACAATACGAGCCGGATCACACGAAAATTGACCCGGCGCTGCTTCCATCAAGCGTTCGCGGCTTTGGCGGCGTCCAGAACAAATTTCGTATGTCGATACTTCGCAATGGCTTTGCGATTGACTCTGCACCGATAATTCATGAACGATTAATCCTGAATGATCTTGTGCAATCATACCCGGAAAGTCAATATGCACCAGCCATTACACCAAATTTTGTAACGACGGACATGTTCCTGCATGCATTCCATCATGTATACTCCCATGCGCTTAAAGTAATTGAGGAGACCACAATTGCCCCCGTGCTAGAGAATATGCTGAGGGAGGCTTTTAAGAAGCTAAATGAACTGGAGAGTAAATCAGATAAAGACGCGAAATACGTGTTTACTCTAGCTCGCGACTATTTGACCGTGCCGATTATACTTTACGCCCCTACGCAAAAATTGGCTAAACCATCTGCTCGAGCAAAAAGTGAAATTGGTCGGATAATGAGAGCGGAGAGGATTGCAAAGTCCGTGATTTCAGGCAAAAACGAAGACTATACATTATATAGGCCGCGAGGATACTATTTAAGTTCAATGCAGTTGTCGCGTTATTTCCGCGCAATGGCGCACCTCGGAGGAATGTCTCTTCCACTGAATACCGATGACCCTGAACTGAACAACCGGAACGCTGCTTTGACCGCGCTTCTTTGCATCATCTTTGAGGACGAAGGCCTTAGAAAGCAGTGGAATTCAATTTATGAACCGCTAACATTCCTTTTCGGGACTGCTGACGACCCAACAATCATAGACTACGGGCCAATAGTCAGGAAACATTTAAAAGGAAAAATCGATAGGCTAACCGATGAAAAAACTTTAGACACACTGCGCAAAGCGCTCATAGACGCGACTCCGGCGCCTCGCGTCATGGACGTTCAGACCGAAAACGTCAGTCGGGGAGCGCGAGAAAAAGCGATGATCGGGTTCCGGCTCTTTGGCCGCCGATTTGTGTTGGACGAATGGGCGTTCGCGCAATTAACGTCGCCAAATGTAGGCAGCGATTCCTCTCCCCGTTATCTGCCGAAGGTCGCGGACGTCATGGCTTCTCTTGGCTCGGGAGTCGCGGATGCTATGCTTATGGACGACAGACGGGACATTCCATATTATTCAGCCGCTCTGGAAAAAGTCAAAGATAAATTTAATTATTTCTTGGCGGAATTGGATGAAAATATGACATCTCTTTGGCTGCAGGTTCTAAGCTTATATTTGAATGAGCGGGACTCGAAACAATATTTCTTACATTCGCCCCTATGGGAGTTGAAGAAACTCTTAACAGCATCGGCTTCGTGGGCTGAGCTTAAGCATGAATCAACACAGTATTCAAAGCAAAACTTCGTCGAAATGGACCAAGGAGACGAGTGGGTGGTCGAGCCATTCGGAGCTCCAATTCCATTAGGATACGTTGAGCCGTCGCCCCGGACGCTTGGCGGGATAGCTAATGCGCTTTCACGTTTACAGGAAGTCATGGAGAAATATAATCTTGATGAAAACGCTTCGAATGGAGTACGCGTCAGGGTTAAGAATTTTCTGGATCTTTTGTTGATTTTCTGTGATATAGCGGAAAAAGAGGTTAATGAAGAACCCTTAAGCCGTGAAGATTACATAGCGATCAGCTATATTTACTCTTGCTTCAACGAGAACTTTTTAAATGAAAACATCATTATTAAAGAGGATGAGATTGGTCTACTCAAGATGGCGCTTGTAAGCGATGTTGCAACGGACGCGTCTAATGGGCAAGTGTTGCAAGCGGCGGTTGGTGCGCCTCGAAGGATTTACGTCTTCGTTAACGACAAGTGGGGCGGCCCGCGCTTGACCATCGGTTATACATATTCGTACTACGAATTTGACAGTCCTCAAACTTCTTGGCGCATGTCGGACGATGAATGGAAAGTACTGGTTTATGACAAAGCTCGCCAGAATCAACTGGAGGAATTAACGCCACGGTGGAGTAAGGATTTATTTGTCCGCTAGATTTATCAGGCGCTCTTATTAGTTTCAGAATTAAAATGATTGTGGAAAAAGTAAGAAGAAATTGAAATATAAAAGTAAAGTGCAAAATTAGTATATTTTAAATTAGTCAGTATTAACCAAATAAACAAAAAGCAAGAGGCGGAGAAAGTTTCCAGCCTCTTGCTTTTATATATTGTAATCGGTCAAAAAACATTTATACTAAGAATAAGTTATATAAATTGAGGAGGAAGAAAGCGGGAAAGCCCCGCTCGCGGCAAACAAAGAAGAGCCCGCGTGATAAGCATTCCAATTCCATTTCCGTAGTTCTGACAGTAGTAATTAAGTAAAGTACAAAAAGGAGAGATAATGAATTATGAAAAAACTTTACATAATAGCGTTGCTGTTTTTGTACCTCGTCATCCCGGCGCAAGCGGCGGAAGAGCTCAAGGACTACCTTGTCAAGGGAATGCCGGATTATGAGCTAACTGTCCAGACGAGGAACTATAATCAATTAATAATAAACTCTTTGGAAGTCGAAAGCAAGGAGGTCGTGAAAACCCCGCATGAGGGCAACCTCGTCTATTCAAGATACGATTTCAGAGGCGATAAATCAGTTACCCCGAGCAATTTGCAAATATTACGATACTACATGACCGCAGTGTCCAAACTCGGCGGCGAGGTTCTTTGGGAGGACGCTTCAAATTTTCACGCTTCCTTCGCGCGAGGCGGCAAGCAGTATTACATGACGATATGGACGAATGCGTCCAGCTATGAAATGAATGTCCTTGAAGCAGCCGATCTGAAATATGACATGGAGATACTTGACGCCGACTACGTTTTTGGAGGCATAGAGGAATACGAGCTTGTTAATCAGGCGAGGAAATTTGATCAGCTCACTATTTACTCTACGCAAAAAGAAAGCCGTGAGACCGAAACAACTGTGCATGAAGGCAACCTTGTATATTCAAGATACGATTACAAAGGCGGTGAAGTAACAAGGCCGAGCATTATGCAGATATTACGCTGCCATCAGCTCGCAGTGGCTAAACTCGGCGGCGAGGTTCTTTGGGAGGACGGCTCTAATTTTCACGCTTCCTTCTCGCGCGGCGGCGGGCAGCGCTTCATGACGATATGGACGAACGCGTCCTGCTATGAAATATATATCCTTGAAGTAGCCGATCTGAAATATGACGTGGAACTGCTGCTCGACGACGAGGAATTCACAAAGGAAGAGCAAACCAAAGAGGAAAAGATAATCAAAAAGGAAGAGAAAATTATAGAAATCGAAGCCGACGAGGTTCCCGGCGATACGAAGGTTACGGCTGCCGAGCCGTGGGTTGGCTTGTGGCGCAATGCGGACATGAGCGGCGTTTCTCTGTATAGCCTCAACGCGGACGGCACGTTCGAATTCCGGGTATTTCACTTGGACGGAAAAAAGGATATCTTAACTGGAAAATATAAAGTGGCGGACGGCAAAATCAACATGACCGACAGGATATACGATGGGCAAAACGTTGGAGATGCAACGTACTCCTTTATGGTCGACGGCGACGCGCTGGCAATAGACTTAGAAGCGTGCAGGCGCGTCCGCGAAAATGACCGGGCGTCGCTGCTTGCCGACCCGACGGCGCCTTACGATCCTGGCGGGATAGATGCAGCAGCGGAGCACTACATATTGGGCAACGACAAAATACCCTCGGTAATGAAAGTGGTCGGGAAGCGGAACATCGTTAATTACAACACCGGGATATTCGACGGCGTAACGATGACGGCCGTTACGTATTGGACAGATCCCGCTGATGAGACGCAATCCGCTAACGACGTGGCGAAATATTTTCAATATCTCTTGTCCAACGACGGTTTCATATCGCTGAAAGCCTTTAGCGGCCTGCCATACGAGGGCGGGGTTGAAATGAGCTTTGCCAGAAACTCGGTTGACGACGGGAACATCGTCATCGTAGATATAAGCTACAACACAAAAGGTTACAGGCTGGTGTTCAGAAAAGGCGAGGGAAAGCTGTCCATGCCCGCGCCAGCCGTTGTAAATCCTGAAGAGAAAAAGGACGAGCTTGAGCAGCCGGAGGGGAAACACGAAGCACAGGACGAAAGAGAGCAGCCGGAGGTCAGGACGACCGAGAGCGATCAACAGAAAGACGTCACTACGATTGCCGCGCCGCAAGAAAAGCAGCTCGAGGCGACAGCGCCGCAACCGGCGGATGCCATGAGCGCGAAAGAATTTCAGAATCTATGCATAACAGGCACGTATGAGCAAATCGAGGCGGCTATTAAAGCGGGAGCTGACGTAAACGCGAAAAATGACGTCGGCTCGACTGCGTTGATAATGGCAGCCGTGAATAACAGCGCGGAGGTAATAAGCGCGCTTGTTGAGGCGGGTTCGGACGTACACGCGAAAAACAGCGACGGCTCGACGGCGTTGATAATGGCCGCCGCGTTTAACAGCGCGGAGGTTGTAAATGCGCTCGTCAAGGCTGGCTCGGACGTAAACGCGAAAGACAATGACGATTGGACGGCGTTGATGGTTGCTGCCCGGGATAATGAAAACCCTGAAATAATTCAAGTTTTGCTCAAAAATGGCGCGGATAAGCAAGCTGTAAATAAAGAAGGTAAAAGAGCCATTGATTATGCAAAAGAAAATGAAAATCTTAAAAATACCGATGTGCTCAAGGAGCTTGAAGAAAAGACAGGGGACGGGGAAAACGCAGCGCCTGCCGGAGCGGCGATGAGCACAGACGATTTTCTGGAATTATGCAAGTCCGGGACAGTGCAACAGATTGAAGCGGCGATCAAGGCGGGCGCCGACGTCAACGCAAAAAACGACGACGGCTTGACGGCTTTGATGGCTGCTGCCTTGAAAAACAATGCGGAGGCTACTAAAATGCTTATCAAAGCCGGCGCCGATGTTAACGCGAAAGATAACGAGGACTGGACTGCGTTAATGGCGGCTACTTTGGAAAACAGCGCGGAGGTTACAAACGCGCTTATCAAGGCCGGAGCGGATGTTAACGCAAGAAATGACGAGGATTTGACGGTGTTGATGATCGCTGTTGATTATAGCGGAACGACAGTCGGATCTCGCGGAGCGGAAGTTGTTAACGCACTTATTCAGGCAGGAGCTAACGTAAACGCGAAAAGCAACGATGGGAAAACTGCTTTAAGTTTTGCTGTGAAAAGATATTCCGACATAGTGTCGCTCTTGCTGGCAAACGGGGCGGACGTATCTGAAAACGATGTTAAGTTAGCGCAAGAAAACTATTTAGTGTTGGGCAGAGACATTATAGGAGAGTTAGAGGAAGCGGTCGCCACGAGCGTTGTCCTCCAGAAAATTGAAGCGGAGATTAAAAATGGAATGGACGTTAACGCGAAAGAAGACGATGGCTCGACGGTGTTAATGAAGGCTATTAAGGAAAATGCAAATTCCAAAATTATAAACGCGCTTATCCAAGCAGGCGCGGACATCAACGCGAAAGATAACGAAGGCATGACGCCTTTTATGTGGGCTGCCTCGAAAAACAAGTTTCCTGAAGTTTTGAGCGTTCTTATCCAAGCAGGCGCCGACGTCAACGCAAAGAATGAATATGGCGGTACGCCGTTGATGACGGCCGCTGCAACAAACAGCGCGGAAGTTATAAACGCCCTTGTCGCAGCAGGCGCCGACGTCAACGCGAAAAGTAACAGCGGCTTATCGCCTTTGATTATGGGCGCAGCGTTCAACGAAAATCCGGAAGTTTTAACCGCCCTCCTTCAAGTCGGTTCGGACGTCAACGAAAAGGACAATGATGGATGGACGCCGTTGCTCGCCGCCGCGCTTAGAGTAAATCATGAATTTTTGTATCCCCTTTTCAAGGCAGGAGCTTATGTTAACGCAAAAAACAGTGACGGCGCGACAGCCTTGATGGTTGCTGCCCAACGTAATTACAATCCAAAAGTTATTTCCGTTTTACTTGAAAACGGGGCAGATGCGCAAGCCAAAGATAACGAAGGGAAAAGAGCCATTGATTACTTAAGAGAAAATGAAAATCTTAAGAATACCGATGCGCTAAAGGAACTGGAAGAAAAGACAGGGGACGGGATAAACGCAGCGCCTGCCGGAGCGGCGATGAGTGTGGACGACTTTTTAAAACTGTGCCGTAGTGGAACGCCCCAGCAAATTGAAGCGGCGATAAAGTCAGGTATGGACGCAAACGAAAAGAATATATACGGCGTGACACCGTTGATTGTGGCTGCCGAGTACAACAAAAATCCCGAGGTTTTGAACGCGCTTATACGGGGAGGCGCGGACGTGAATGTTAAGCTTTCAGGAAATAATACGGCGCTGATGATGGCTGTTTGGCATAATAGTAACCCCGAGGTCGTTAACGCACTTATTCAGGCCAGAGCGGACGTAAACGCGAAAAACGATGGCGGTATGACAGCGTTGATATGGGCTGCTTTGGAGAACAACGCGGAGGTTACAAAAGCGCTTATCAATGCCGGGGCGGACGTCAACGCGAAAGATGAAAAAGGTTTTACAGCGTTGGTTGTGGCTATTGATGGTAACGATAACCCTGCAGTTATCCGTATTCTTATCCAAGCCGGCGCGGACGTAAACGTGAAAATTAACGATGGCAGAACTCCATTGAATTTTGCCACGAAAATAAGGGCGCCGGAAATAGTGTCGCTTTTGCTGGCAGCCGGAGCGACCGTATCTGAAAACGACGTAGAGCTGGCACAAAAGAACAAACACCTGAAGGGCGCCCCCATTATTGAGGAATTGAAGCAGAGAGTAAATAAATAATTTGGAGGAGGTTTAGATAATGTTTGAAGGCGGTATGTTTTTTTATCTGTTGCATTGGTTTTAATGATAATAGGCGTTATGCAGCTGCGGAAACAAAATGAGCTGAAAAAGAAATGTTCGGTTCGAGCGGAAGGGACTATCATCGACGCCTATTACAAGGGGGGAAGAAAAAGTAGACGTCCTTTTATAAAATTCAATTATTCAGCGGATGGCGCCGAGTATGTCCAAGACGTCCAAGTCGGCATGTTTAATTCGTTTTCAATGAAACAGGGTAAAAGCGTTTCCGTGTTTTACGATCCCTCCGACCCAAACCGGTTTTATTTTCCGGAAAATTCTATGTATGCGAATACGCTGATTATGTGGTTTGGCTATAGCGCCATTCTTATGTTCATCGCCGTTATACTGATAGTTAAAGATCTAACGCCAAACACCATGGCCACCTTGCCGATAAAGGTCGCTGCGGACGCAGAATCGGCAGAATTTGTAAATCTGTGCGGCGTCGGTACGTTGCAGCAAATTGAGGCGGCGATCAAAGAGGGAGCTGACGTCAACGTGAAAAACAACAACGGCGATACGCCGTTGATAATGGTTGCTGAAAAAGGCAACCCGGAGGCTATAGACATGCTCATCCAAGCCGGAGCGGACGTCAACGCGATAAATAGCGACGGCTGGACGCCGTTGATGACTGCTGCTCTGTACAACAAAGACCCTGAAGTTCTAAACACGCTCGTTAAGAGGGGAGCGGATGTAAACGCGAAAACTGACGAAGGCGTTACGCCGCTGATGATGGCTGCTTATGATAACAAAAATCCTGAAGTTTTGAATGTGCTCATTCAAGCGGGCGCGGAAGTAAACGCGAGAAACAATGAAGGCTGGACGGCGTTGATGGCTGCTGCCGATAATAACAAAAACCCTGATGTTTTGAACACGCTCATCAAGGCCGGAGCGGATGTGAACGCAAAAAATGACGACGGGGAAACACCTTTGTACTTGGTTGTGGGGACAAAAGAGCCCGAAATCGTGTCGCTTTTGCTGGCAGCCGGAGCGACCGTATCGAAAAACGACGTGGAATTGGCGCAAAAGAACGAACTCCTGAAGGACAACCCCATTATTGAGGAATTGAAGCAACGCGTTAAATAGTTAAAAGACATTATGAGGAGGTTTGGATTATGAAAGGCCTTGTATTTTATTTCCGAAAAGCGGAGTTTCTGTTTCACATTACAAAATAAAACAGGAGGAGATCAGAATGAAGAGATTTTACATCATTGCGCTAATAATAACGTTACTTGCCGCTTCGTGCGGATTGTCCGCAGCCGCAATGAGCGCAGATGAATTCGTTAATTTATGTACCGAAGGCACGCCGCAGCAAATTGAAGCGGCGATCAAAGCCGGGGCGGACGTCAACGCGAAAAGTGAGAGCGGATTTATGCCGTTGTTGGTTGCTGCTATGGAAAACAGTGCAGAAGTTCTAACCTTACTAATTCAGGCTGGAGCGGACATCAACGCGGCAAACGGCGTGGTATTGAGAGGCGCGGCATCCAATCCCAACTCTGACGCCGACGTGATAACCTTGCTGCTAAAAAACGGCGCGGATGCGTATATCAACACGAAAAGCCAGAGTGGTAATACGCCGTTGATATTCGCTATCGAATCTCACAACACGGAGGTTGTGAAAGCGCTTGTTCAGGCAGGCGCCGACGTTAACATGAAAGATAACGAAGGCATGACGCCATTGATGATAGCTGCTAAGTCTATTTTCAAGGAGCATGAAATTTTAAGCGTACTCATTCGGAGCGGCGCGGATATCAATGCAAAAAATCAAAATGGCTTGACGGCATTGATACTTGCGGGTAATGCCGGAAATCAAGAGGCAATTTCAATTTTAGCCGATAATGGAGCGGATCCAATGGATTTAGCGCGTGTGGAAGCAGATAGAATTATTTACGAACTCCGTTTTCTGAAAGGCGCTTGTTTGAGGTTCTACGAAGAGCACATGGACGAGCTGCGCACTGGCAAAATGACCCTCGACATCAAACATCTCGCGGACATCCCTGACAAATTTAAGGACGGGTTCCATATCGTAACGGAGGACGGAGGAAAATGGTGGGTAGGTTACGACCTCAAAGCTGCGGGCAAATCTCTTGATACGAGGGAAATACTGAAAGACAGGGCAAGCAGCGCTGTGTTTTTTGGAGAAAAATCTGCGGGCAAGCCTTATACCGGGCAGGGTATTATATGGCTTCTTGTTCGGTAATACCACTGCTTCTATTTTTCTTTGTAGTACCGTTCATGCTTGGTAGAATAACACCGCTATTATCGAGGAATTAAAGCAGCGCGTTAAATAGTTAAAAGACATTATGAGGAAATTTTGATTATGAAAGGTATTGTATTCTCAATTCTGAAAAGCGGAGTTTCTGTTTCACATTACAAAATAAAATAGGAGGAGCTTAAAATGAAAAAATTGCACATCATTGCGCTAATAATAACGTTGCTTGCCGCTTCGTGCGGATTGGCCGCCGCCGACCAGTGGGTGGGTTTGTGGCGTAACGCGAGTCTCAACGTCGTTGGTTTGTATAGCCTCAACGCGGACGGCACATTCGAATTCCGGTTATTTCACTTGGACGGAAAAAAAGAAGATATCGTGACGGGCAAATACAAGGTGGCGGGCGACAAGATCAATATGACCGACAGGATACACAACGGCACAAAAATAGGGGATTTCTCGCCCGATTTTGGTGTTGACGGCAATATGGTGATGATCGCCGGGGAATTGAGCAGGCGCGTGTCCGAAAAGGACGCTGAGGCGGTGCTTGCCAACCCGACCGCGCCATATAACCTCGGCGGAATAAGTGACACGTCAGAGCACTACACATTGGAAAACGACAGTATACCATCGGTTATGAAAGTTGTCGGACAGCGAAACATCGTTAATTACAACTCCGTGACGTACAGCGGCGGGACGAACATGGCCGTCGTGTATTGGACCGACCCCGCCGATCATACGCAAGCCGCCAACGACATGGCAAAATATTTTCAATATCTGCTCGATAACGATGATTTTATGTCATTAAAAGCCTTCAGCGGCCTGCCATATGAGGGCGGCGTTGAAATGAGCTTTGGCAAAAACTCTGTTGACGCAGGGAACATCATCATTCTTGACATAGACTATAACACAAGAGGCTACGTGCTAATATTCAGAAAAATCGAAGGAACGCTGACGCGAAAATAGAAGGAGGAGATTAGAATGAAAAAATATTTTATCCTTGCTCTTATCTTAATATTCCTGGCTGCCGTACCTGTAGGAGCGGCGATGAACGCAGGCGAATTTATCAAACTGTGCGCTGATGGAACGCTGCAACAAATTGAAGAAGCAATAAAAGCAGGAGCAGACGTAAACGCAAAGGATTCCATCGACAGTATACCGTTGATGTCGGCTGCCTTTGGAAATAACAACCCTGAGGTAATGAGCTTCCTTATCAAAGCCGGAGCGGATATAAACGCTAAAGATAAATTAGGCAATACGGTGTTGATGTCGGCTGCCTCCGGGAACAATAACCCGGAAGTATTAAGCGTCCTTATTAAAACCGGAGCGGACGTCAACGAGAGAGGGCACTACGGCTTTACGGCGTTGATGCGGGCTGGCTGGCACAACAAAAACCCTGAGATTTTAATTACCCTTATACAGGCGGGAGCGGACGTCAACGCGAGTGCAAATAACGGCTTGACGGCGCTGATGGTGGCTGCCGCGTATAACAAAAACCCTGAGGCCTTGAACGTGCTCATTAGTGCAGGGGCGGACGTCAACGCGAAAGATAAGAATGATGAGACGCCGTTGATGTTCGGTACAGGAAACAAGGAGAGAACAGTAGAGGTTTTGAAAACACTTATCAAGGCTGGCGCCGACGTTAACGCGAAAAGAGCGGACGGCAGGACTTCTTTGAATATGGCAGCGGGGTACAGGGAGCCCGAAATCTTGTCGTTTTTGATGGCGTCCGGGGCGGACGTATCGCAAAGCGACCTGCAATGGGCGCAGGAGAACAGACGCCTGAAGAATACCGCCGAGGGCGCCGCCGTTTTGGCAGAAATGAGGAAGCACGTTACGGCAGCTGCAGGCGAGGTCCGATTTACCGATCTGTGCGCCTATGGCACACCTCTGGAAATAGATGCGGCTATCAAGGCGGGAGCGGACGTCAACGATAAAAATGGCTTGGGCTATACGGCGTTGATGGTTGCCGCGAGACATAACGATGACCATGAAGTTTTTAACGCGCTCATTAAGGCGGGAGCGGACGTCAACGCGAAAGAGAGTTTCAACAATACGGCGTTGCTGTTCGCTGCAACTGAAAAAAACGCGGAGGTTGTAAACGTGCTCATTAATGCAGGGGCGGACGTCAGCGCAAGAAATAACAACGGCCATACGGTGTTGATGGTAGCTATCAGCCTTAACAAAAACCCTGATGTTACATTCGCGCTTATCAATGCGGGCGCCGACGTCAACGCAAAAGATTTCAGCGGCATGACGGCGTTGATGATGGCTATCAGCCTTAACAAAGGCCCTGAAGTTCTGAATGCACTCATTAAGGCGGGCGCGGTCGTAACTAAATACGACGTGGAATTGGCGCAGCAGAACGATCACCTGAGAGGCGTCAAAAATATTGTGGAATTGAAGCAGAGAGTTAATAATAATTTGGAGGAGGTTTAGATTATGAAAGGTCTTGTATTTATGATCTGCGCGGCGCTGGCTGCGTTCACGCCCCTAATAACGCCGCCATCGGAGGCGGCGATGAGCGTGAACGACTTTATCACCCTGTGCCAAAATGGTACGCTGCCGCAAATTGAGGCGGAGATCGCGATGAGCGCGGACGTCAACGCAAAAGATAAAAACAGCAATACGCCGTTGATGGCGGCTGCCGAGAGTAACAAAGACACTGAAGCTTTGAACGCGCTCATCCAAGCCGGGGCGGACGTCAACGCGAAAAATGATGTTGGCAAGACGGCGTTGATGATGGCTGCTGGGATGAACAGTGCGGAAGTTTAGACCGTCCTCATTCAGGCGGGGGCGGATGTCAACGCGAAAAGTAATGTTGGCTGGACGCCGTTGATGTTGGCCGCCGAACATAACAAAGGCCCTGAGGTTTTTAACGCGCTCATTCAGGCGGGGGCGAACGTCAATGCTAAAGCGGACGGCATCTCCAATACAGACGGCTTGATGCTGCTGATGATGATTGCTGCGAATGCAGGAAACCAGGAATCTTTAGTCAACATTATTCAAACCACCACAATCGCCGGTTATACGCCATTGATGACGGCCGCCCGTTTCAACGATGATCCGGAAATTGTGTCGCTTTTGCTGGCATCCGGAGCGAACATCAACGCAAAAAACGACCGCGATAAACTTAGCCCGGAAATTGTACGCGCCCTCAATCGATACGGTATTGGTACTGACACAAAAAAAGGCTTTGACATTACGGCGTTGGCGTTGGCCGCCTGGTATAACAAAAACCCCGAAGTTTTAAAGACTCTCATTCAAGCGGGAGCAAACGTCAACGAGAGAAATTACGCGGGCTGGACGCCGTTAATGTACGCCGCCATGAATAACAATACTACTGAAGCCTTGACTGTACTCATTCAAGCCGGTGCGGACGTTAAAGCTAAGAATGAAGGGTTGACGCCGATAATGATTGCCGCCCGGTATAACAAAAACCCTGAAGCTTTTAGCATCCTTGTCCAGGGGGGCGCGGATATCAACGCGCGAGGCTACAGTGGCATAACGCCGCTTAGTATAGCTGCCGAGAATAACAGCGGTGAGGTTTTGAACGCGATCATTCAGGCGGGAGCGAGTGTTGACGTTAAATATAAAGATAGTTGGATGGGTTGGATGTTTAATGCCTGTAAGAATAAAGACCCCGAAATCTTGAGAGTCTTTGCAAATGCTGGCGTAAACATCAGCGAGAAAGATAGCGATGGTAAGACTCTGCTGAAGTGGGCAGCCCAAAATAACAGTAATCCCGAAGTTTTAAGCGTGCTCATAGAGGCCGGCGCGGACGTGAAAAATGACGATGGCGGGATAGCGTTGTTGCTCGCCGCCCAGTATAACAAAAACCCTGATATTTTGGGAATCCTTATCCGGGCGGGAGCTGACGTCAACATAAAAAATAAAGATGGCGCTACGCCGCTGATGTTTGCCGCCCAAAATGACAATAATCCCGAAGTTGTAAACACGCTCATAGAGGCCGGGGCGAACGTCAACGCGAAAAATAACAAAGGAGAAACTCCCATGAGTTTTGCCGCGCGGAGGAGTAAGCCCGCAATCGTGTCGCTTTTATTAAAAGCCGGCGCCGCCGTATCCGAAAACGACGTGAAATCGGCGGAAATCAACAGAAGCATCAGGATAGGCGACCCCATTATCGAAGAATTGAAGAAAGCGGCTGCGGCGACCGCGGCGAGAACGGCAGAATTTATCGATCTGTGCGTCAATGGCACGCTGCAACAAATCGAGGCGGCGATCGAGGCGGGCGCGGACGTAAACGCGAAAGCGAATGGCGGCTGGACGGCGTTGATGGTTGCCGCCCAGTACTGCAAAGACCCTGAAGTTTTTAACGCGCTCATTCAGAGAGGGGCTGACGTCAACGCGAAAAATAACGACGGCGAGACGCCGTTGATGTTTGCTGCCGGGAAAAACAAAAATCCTGAAGTTTTAGACGCGCTCATTAAGGCGGGCGCGGACGTAAACGCAAAAGCGAATGACGGCTGGACGGCGTTGATGTTGACTGCCCAGTACAGCGAAAACCCTGAAGCTCTTAACGCGTTCATTAAGGCGGGCGCGGATGTCAACGCGAAAGAAAACGGCGGTTCGACACCGTTGATTATTGCTGTTCAACATAACAGCGAGGAGGTTACGAACGCGCTCATTAAGGCGGGCGCGGACGTAAACGCGAAAAATAATGACGGTTCGACGCCCCTGATGGTGGCTGTCTATTTTGACAAAAGTTCTGGAATTGTGAACGCGCTCATTGAGGCCAGCGCGGATGTCAACGCGAAAAATAAAGACAGGAGAACTGCTTTGAGTTTTGCAGCGGAGAAAAGGGAGCCCGAGATCGTGTCGCTTTTGCTGAACGCGGGAGCGGACGTATATGAAAACGACGTGGAATCAGCGCAAGGCAACGAACGCCTGAAGGACACCGCCATTATCGAAGAATTGAAGCAGCGCGCCATACACTTTGACTTTACGCTGTTGTATATAGGGGCGTTGCTGCTTTTGTTTGTGGCGGTCAATTTGGCTCTTGCCATCAAACGGAGAGGTAAAACGAAGAAGCTGTACAACGCTGGTAAGTGACCAACGGGTGGAGATTGAATAAAACATAAGGAGATCATGTTATTATTTGTCTTTTTAATTACGAATTAAAAATGAGGATATCAGAAATGAGAAAAATTTACATTTTTTCGCTGATTCTGGCGTTTCTGCCTGTATCGCCCGCTACATCCGCCATTACGTATCTTGAAGAGCATAAGCAGAACGCGCAGGCGCCGCAGAGGACAGGAAGCCCGTTACGCGAAGCGTCCGTTTCACGTACGGCAATGAGCGCGGAAGATTTTGTCTTAATGTACATAAATAGCTCGGCGGTGTATACCATAGCAGCCATCGAAGCCGGCGCGGACATCAGCGGAAAAACTTACGACGGCAAGACGTTATTGATGTACGAGGTGTGTAATGAGAATAATCTCGAATTGATCGCCGCGCTGATAAAAGCCGGAACGGACGTTAACGCAAGAAACCCGGATGGCGTGACGGCATTGATGTATGCGGCGCTAAGCAGCCGCAATCCGGAAGTGATTATCGCGTTGATCAAAGCCGGGGCAGACATCAACGCGAAAGATAACAAGGGCGCGATGCCATTGATGATGGCTGCTCAGAATAAAAAGAGCCCCGAAGCTCTGAAAGCCCTCATTCAGGCAGGCGCGGACGTCAACGCGAGAGACGAATGGCACAGGACGCCGTTGATGCTTGCTGCTTGGAAAAACGATAAGCCAGAGGTTTTGAACGCCCTTATCCAAGCAGGCGCGGACGTCAACGCGAAAAATGACAACGGCTCGACGGCGTTGATGAATGCTGCCAGAGATAACAGCGCGAAGGTTTTGAGCGTTCTTATCCAAGCCGGCGCCGACGTTAACGCGAAAAATAACGATGATTGGACAGCGTTGATGTCGGCGGCAATGGAAAACAACGCGGCGGTCGTGAACGCGCTTATCCTGGCCGGCGCCGATGTAAACGCGAAAGACGACGACGGGGTGACGCCTTTAATATTGGCCGCACGGTTCAACGATAATCCGGAAGTAATTACCGCGCTGATCCAAGCTGACGCGGACGTCAACGCAAAGAGTAACTACGGCTTTACGCCGTTGATGTCAGCTGCTGTGGAAAACAAATCGGAAGTTTTGAGCGCCCTTATTGAGGCCGGAGCTGACGTTAATGCTAAAACGAACGATGGCAGAACGGCTTTGATGCTGGTTGCCGAGTTCGGAGATATTCAAGAAATATTCAGCGCGCTTATAAAGGCTAACGCTGACGTAAACACTAGCGATAATGACGGAATGACGGCGTTGATGTTTGCTGCTCAATATAACTGCACGAAGCTTTTGAACACGCTTATCCAGGCAGGAGCGGACGTCAACGCGAAGAATAAAGACGGATTGACGCCATTGATTGTTGCTGCCCAGTCCCTGTACAGCAAAGACCCTGAGATACTTAAGGCGCTCATTCAGGCTGACGCTGACGTCAACACGAAAAATGACGACGGGAGAACTGCTTTGAATTACGCTGCGGAGAAAAGTAGGCCAGAAATCGTATCGCTTTTGCTGGCATCCGGGGCGGTCGTATTTGAAGACGACGTGGAATTGGCGCAAAAGAACGAACGCCTGAAGGACACCGCCGTTATTGAGGAATTAAAGCAGCGCGTCAAATAACCCAATAGAAAAGCTATGAAATAATTTTGCATGAGGTGAACGAGATGAGAAAAATATTTGCAGTGTTGGTTTTGGTCCTTATTTGTGAAACAGGAGCGAGTGTCAACGCAAAGTGCGCAGAAAGCAGGACGGCATCTTTAATTGACCTTGCTACAGCTAAAAATCTATATATTGATTATATAAAAGAGAATCCTGCATCCAATCCGGACATGGCAAGTTATGCCCTGATTTATGTAAATGACGACGACGTCCCAGAACTGTTGATAGATTACGGCGTCGGTTTTGAAGGCGCCGTATTATGCACCGTTTCAAGCGGCAAAGTGGAAGTCGTTAAATCTTCTCATAGCGACATGTTCTACTTCGAAAGGAAAAACCTGTTTCACATAATGGGCGGACATATGGATAATTATTCAGATAGGGTATACACCATTCAAAACGGTGAATTTGTGCTGTTACATAACGGAAGGTATGGCGCGGAAGACAACTCGAAAGTTCAAGTTGATGAAGAGGGTAATCCTATATATCAATATTTCTGGAATGGAAAAGAGGTTTCGGATAAAGACTATGAGCGATCGCTAAAGGCTGTTTTTGATGATTCGAAAGCCGTCAATGCATATAAGAATACGTACACCGCAAGCGAAATAATTCCCAAAATTTTAGATTTATAGCTTTTTCCCAATACGCTCGCTACATGTAGCTCACCATGAAGATGGCAACGATGTCATTTTATAAATATGATAAAGTCAAAAGCGAGGCGGTGTGAAAATGCTGCCCCGCTATATTTTCCCTCAAAATTGCAGATATGGGGGCGGCGAATTGATTATATACGACGAAGAGAAATTGAAAATATCTTTACAATTACCATGACAATTACCATGACAATAACCTTGACAATCTGTAATGATTTTGTAAAATTTTCATATGAATAAATATTCATTATCACCAATAATATTAAACAACATTGCCAATATTGAGCGTCTCTATGGACAGCTTGAAGCCTTGCGTATTCCGGAGGAGCTGCAGCTGAATCTGGAACGCAACAACATTGTCCAATCAAGCTATATCAGCAACAGTTTACTTACATCCTTTCGCAGATGGAAACGGGAGTACCGTCCGACTGCTGACAGCATTGCTTCTCATTAGAGCGGGATACGAGGTTAACAAATACTTTGTGCTTGACGACTACTACGATGTTGACCGCCCGTCTTATTCCGACGCCTTGCACAGCGCCGACGCCGGTGATTCCACAATCTGGGTGGAGTATTTCACCTCTGGAATAAAATACTCGCTCCAAAGCGCTCTAGCTAAAATACAAAACTCGCTGCTTATCATGCGCGTTTCGCAACGCCCGTCAAAACGGGAACAGCAAGTATTAGAACTCCTCGTCGGTAGAGGCGAACTCACCAGCATGGAAGTCGCACAGATTTTGGGCGTTTCTCGCCAACAAGCACAAAACCTTCTATCCGGCCTAGTCCGAAAAAGCCTTATCAAAAAAATAGGGAAGACAAAGAATAGTTATTACAGGGTTTAATAAAACAAAGGAGGAGATTGAATCATGAAAATATTTTACATCATTTCGCTTATCATAACGTTCCTTGCCGCTCCGTGCGGATTGGTTGATGCAGTCATGAGCGCAGATGAATTTCTTGATCTGTGCGCCAAAGGCACGCTGCAGCAGGTAGAAGAAGCGATAAAAGCGGGGTCGGACATTAACGCGAAAGATAACAGCGGTAAAACGCCGTTGATGTCGGCTGCCGCTGGGAACGATAACCCTGAAGTTTTGAGCGTCCTTATCAAAGCCGGGGCGGACGTCAACGAGAAAAATAAGGACGGCTCGACGGCGTTGATGGAGGCTGCCTCTTGGAACAGCAACCCTGAAGTATTGAATGTTCTTATCAGGGCCGAAGCGTACGTCAACGTTAAGGAAAGATTAAATGGCTTTACAGCTTTGATTCGGGCTGCACAATTTAATAAAAACCCTGAGATTTTGATTACCCTTATTCAAGCGGGAGCAGACGTCAACGAGAAAGCGAATAACGGCTTGACGGCTCTAATGGTGGCTGCCGCGTATAACAGAAACCCTGAGGTTTCGAACGCGCTTATTAATGCCGGGGCAGACGTCAATGCACAAGATGAGCGTGGTATGACGCCATTGATGTGGGCTAACGAAAGCAGAGTAGCCACAGAGGTATTTAAAACGCTTATCCAGGCTGGAGCTGACGTAAACGCGAAAAGAGCAGGCGGCAGGACTTCTTTGAGTTCGGCAGCGGAGTATAGAGAGCCCGAAATCGTGTCGCTTTTGCTGGCATCCGGGGCGGTTGCGTCAGAAACCGATGTGGATTTGGCGCAAGTTAATTGGCGACTGAGAGACAAAGACATTATCGACAAATTGAGGCAAGCTGCGGTAGCAAGCGCGGGCGACTTTTTCAATTTGTGCCGTAATGGCGCGTATGAGCAAATTGAGGCGGCAATAAATGCGGGAGCAGACGTAAAATCGAAATTGATTGACGGCGAAACTCCGCTGATGTTGGCTGCCCGATACAATAACAATCCGGAAGCTTTGTCCGCCCTCATTAAAGCAGGCGCGGATGTTAACGTGGAAAATATTAATGGCTGGACACCGTTGATTTTGGCTGCCAAGCATAATAGAAATCCCAAAATATTGCACGTGCTCATTCTGGCCGGAGCGGACGTCAACGCGAAAAATAGCAACAGCGAGACGCCGTTGATGGTGGCTGCCAGATTCAACAATAACCCTGAAGTTCTTAACGCGCTTATTAAAGGGGGCGCGAACGTTAGCGCAAAAGGTGATTTCGACTATACGGAGTTGATATTACCTGCAGCGGAAAATAGCGAGGAAGTTTTGAACGCGCTCATTCAAGCTGGCGCTGACGTCAATGCGAAAAACTACAACGGATTGACGGTGTTGATGTCAGCTAAAAGCACTGAAGTTATTAACGTGCTCATCAAGGCAGGTGCAGACGTCAACGCAAAAGGCAGCAGAGGCGATACGGCGTTGGAGTATGCTCTTAACAAAAGCCCTGAAGTTTTAAATGCGCTTATCAAGGCCGGAGCGGACGTCAACGCAAAAATGAACAACGGTTGGACTCTAATGATGTGGGCTGCTCAACTGAACAATAATCCCGAAATTATAAACGCACTCATACAGGCAGGAGCAGGAGTCAACGCGAAAAATAACGAAGGGCGAACTGCTTTGAGTATTGCCGTGGAGATAAGTACGCCCGAAATTGTGTCGCTTTTACTGGCGTCCGGGGCGGTCGTATCTGAAAACGACGTTGAATTGGCACAACAGAACGAACACCTGAAGGATACCGCCATTATTGTGGAATTGAGCCAGCGTGCCGTAGAAACCGAGGAATTGAACAAGCGCGCTATACAACCCGAAAGCATTACATTTATGATTTTTGGGGTGTTATTTCTTTTGATAGCAGCAGTGGGTTTGGCTATTATCATCAAACGCAGAGGCAAGCCAAAGAAACCTAACAGGTAATTCCTTTTGTTGTTATGGTTGGCGTTATTTAAAGCTGACACAGAAGAAGAATTGTCAAAAATCGAAGCATTGG
>Ga0082212_10002196_pt1 | contig 28678 bp, 22 predicted proteins | sample TergutNt197P3_FD_71548 | JGI IMG/M metagenome (GOLD analysis project Ga0082212, IMG submission 71548) | Neocapritermes taracua P3 segment gut microbial communities from Petit-Saut dam, French Guiana - Nt197 P3 | ecosystem: Host-associated > Arthropoda: Insects > Digestive system > Gut ...
AAAGTGGGCGAAGAATACGGAAACCGATGTCGCTGTTCCGGTTAGACGGAGTGAAGTAGAACCGATACGCGGAACGGACGTTCTGCCCGAAGGAGTCCCAGCCCCCGCCGCGCCGGATGCGGTAAGACCCCGAGGACGCGCCCAATGGGTCGGTCTGCGCCCCACTTGTATAACTTCCATGCCAGTCCCAACACCATTCCCTCGCATTACCAGACATGTCGTGCAACCCAAAGTTATTTTGTGCTTTTTCACCCACATTATGCAGCTTTCCACCGGCATTGTTGTTGTACCATGCAGCAGTGTTTAAATGCGGCGGCCCTGCCTCTGTACCAGCTGTATACCATGCTGTATACGGTGCTGATGGTGTACAAGCACGGCATGCATACTCCCACTCAGCTTCGGTAGGAAGCCTGTACCCCCTGGCGCTCATATTCATGGTAACATTGTCCCATTTCTGGGTACTGGAATCCGGTATTTTGCCCCCGTTTTCGACAATCCAGACTTCAGGATTATCGCTCCCGCCAATACTGTACACACAAGACAGCCCCTCCTTTCTGCTAAGCCTGTTGCAAAATACTATCGTCTCATACCAGTTTACAAAAGTCATTGGGTAATTATCCCCTCTCCCATAATCAGTTGTAATGCTTCCAGCCAGGGCTTGTTGGTACTGTACTGTTGTCTCCATTACCGTATACCACTGTTTCTGTGTTACCTCGTATTTACCCATCATATAAGCACTAAGCGAGACTTTAACCTGGTCTTCATCAGTATCACGCAATGTATCGGAGAGGGGGCTTCCTATCGTAAAATTGGTTACACCCGGTATAAAAACCATGCTTATTCCGACATTTTCATACTCAGTGCCGTTGCCACAAGCGGCAAAAAGAAGAATCGCCGTAAAAAATATGACAATTTTCTGGGTTTTCATGTTTTCCTCCTTATCGCATCATACAGGGGTTATTGACAAATTGTATCAGTCAATAACTGTTACTTGCCGCTATTATATGATTTTTTTGAAAAAAAACAAGTTCTGGTATACACTTCTTGAAAAAACCCAATAATTAAGGCATAATCATTCTGAGCCTTCTGAAAACTTCATTTTTTCATCTGGTTGCAGCGGAGGATTGTGTAATATGGCCATTGCGCCTGCGGGAGCAGCACAGTATTTAGCCCGGTTCAGCGAACAAAGCATAGCATGCAGCCAATATGCCCTAACAAAACTTAGGGTTGACCGCGGCCATTGTTCGCTTAAAATCGAGGATTATACCATACTCTGCATACCTTTCCAGTTTGGCTTTAAGCGCTCGCTGTTTCTTACTTCGCTTTCCAAGCAGGAGCAGGTTTTTTTCCAGAAATATGTTAATGGCATTGCTAACCTTTCCATCTCCTTTCTGCTGCCGGGGAGGTCGGAGCCGCTCAATTTTTTTATCCGCTGCACGCTCTCGCAGATAGGCCAGATGAAGGACAGGGAAAATGTCGGGCTTTTTGTGGTAGACTACAAAGCCGCCCCCCCGGACGAGCTGGTGCGTATACTGGGCGGCTTCCTGGAGCTCCAGGACAAGCTGCGTTTCCAGTACGATGATTATTCAAAAAAGGTAATCCGTTTAACCCCCGAAGCGTCCAAGGTAATGGGTTACAATATGTTTGCAACAGTCGCCGACGGCTCGGAAAGCGGCCGCCGCATACAGATAGTTAACCTGCACAGTAAAATGCTCGAACACCTGGAAGCCGCCGGTGCGCCGGTACGCGCCCCCGGCACTAAAACAGAATACCAGCTTTTTTTCAAGAAATTCCGCGTTGCCGCTTCCGGAACGGTAGAGACATCTGTCCAGCTGCCCCAGGGTATTGTAAGGACTGTCGTAAATATTAATTTTAGCCCGGAGCTTGTAGAGATAATCGACGACTACTGGCTGAATATAAACAAGATACCTCCGCCCCAGGCAGTAAAATAATGGCTTATATTGAACCGCGGGTCCTTAAGGGGTTTCGTGACTTTCTTCCACGCGAGGAGCTTAAGCGCCGCAGCATGATCGATACGATAGAAAAATCGTTCCGGTCTTTTGGTTTTGTCCCCATCGATACCCCGGCCCTTGAATATGCGGATATACTTTTGGGTAAGGGCGGCGGCGAGACAGAAAAACAGATCTACCGTTTTACCGACCAGGGCGGGCGGGATGTGGCAATGCGTTTTGACCTGACTGTCCCCTTTGCCCGCTTTACCGCGGAACACCGCGCCGGCCTTGCCCTCCCCTTTAAACGCTACCACATTGCAAAAGTATGGCGCGGCGAAAACACCCAGCGCGGCCGTTACCGTGAATTTACCCAGTGCGATTTTGATATAGTGGGAAGCGACAGCGCTGCCGCCGATTTTGAAATTCTCCTTTTAATGCAAAAAACCCTGGACATGCTTTGCAAAGGCATTACCATACGGCTTAACCACCGCGGGCTCTTTAACCGTTTTTTGGCTTCTCTGGATGCCGGGGAAAAATCGGCGGAAATTCTGCGCCAGGTAGACAAGCTCGCAAAAATAGGGCGGGATGGGGTGGAGGAGCAGCTCGGGCAAATTACCGGCAAAGAACAAAGCTGTAAAATCCTTGATTTTATTTCGCTTGGAGAGGGCGGCGGGTTTGACGAGACCCTTGAAAAACTAAAAGCTGCCGCAGGCGAAGGGGATGATACAAGGCGCCTGGAAGAACTGGGCTCTTTTATGAAAGACGCAGGCGTTGAGGGGAATTTTACCCTGGACCCCTCAATTACCCGCGGCCTTGATTATTATACTGGCGTTGTTTATGAAAGTTTCCTTGATAAAATGCCCGGCATTGGCTCTGTTTGTTCCGGCGGGCGCTACGATAACCTTACCGGCCTCTATTCCAGGGAACAGGTTCCTGGGGTTGGATCTTCCATTGGCCTGGACAGGCTTCAGGCCGCCCTTGAGGAACTGGGCCCGGAAAACGATCAATGCGGCTATGCGGATGCTGCTGTTGTATGCCAGGAGGAGGGGGCTGCAGGAAAAGCGCAAAAAGCAGCGGAAATGATACGCGGGAGCGGCATTAACTGCGAAGTATTCCTGGAAGAAAAAAAACTTACCCAGCAGTTTGTTTTGGCGGAAAAAAAGGGTATCCCCTGGGTAATAATCCCCGATTATCAAACAGGCCGCTTTACCTTGCGGAATATTGCCAGCCGCGAAAACAGGGAAGGGCTTGATTTGGAAAAAGTCATTTCCCATATTATTAGAAGCTATTAAGGGGCTGCCAATAAAAACCTGTTTTTTTTAGAGGCCCTGCCATTCTTCCACCGCATCCTTAAAAGCAGCAGAGGAGGCTTCTATAACTTTTTCGTCTACGCAGTAGGCAAAGCGCATCCAGCCTGGGCCGGCAAAACCGGAACCCGGCACCCCCAGGACAAGGTGTTTTTTAAGGCATTCGGAAAAAGCGTTATCATCGGCAATTGAGGCGCCGCCTGTTTTGCGTTCCGGCACTTTTACAAAAAAGTAAAACGCCCCTTCCGGCTCCGCATAGGCAAGCCCGGCATTGTCCAGCACTTTTTTAAAGGCTTTTCTGCGGCGCTCGTATATGCCAACATCAACTTTTTCGTCTGCAAGCTCTGCGACAATACGCTGCATAAGGGCAGGCGCGTTTACAAAGCCCAGGACCCTGTTGGCATAGATAAGCGCATTAATCAGGTCTTCCCTGCCGCCGGCATCCGGCCCCACGGCGATATAGCCAATACGTTCACCCGGCAGGGAAAGGCTTTTGGAGTACGAGGTAACTATTATCGACTCTTCGTAAACCGGCAGCACCGGCGGCACTGTAATTCCGTCATATATAATTTCCCGGTACGGCTCATCTGCCAGCAGATAGGGGAAACGGCCGGTTTTCTCGCCATGGAGGCGTAAAATCGACGCCAGTGAAGCAAGCTCCTGCCAGGAATACACTTTCCCTGTCGGGTTATTGGGGGAGTTGATTAAAACCGCCGCTGTCCTTGGGGACAGAAGCTCCGCTATCGCTTTTGTGTCCAGGGAAAAACCGGCTGCCGTTGGCGCTTCGATCAGTTTCCCGCCGTGGTTTTTAATATAGGCCCGGTATTCAACAAAGAACGGCTGGGGCACGATTACCTCGTCGCCAGGGTTGAGTATGCTTTTAAACACCACGTTAAGGCCCCCGGCAGCCCCTGCTGTCATTATGACATTGGAGGGCGGCACAGCGCATTGGTGATCGGAAGAAACTTTTTTTGCTAACGCTTCGCGTACGTCCGGGTACCCTGCGTTGGGCATATAACCGTGCTTCCCCCTTGCCCTGCCTGCCGCATCTTCTTCTGCAAAACGAAAAAAAACATCTTTAAAGGCGGCGGGCGGCTCAAGGTCCGGGTTACCAAGGGAAAAATCGAAAACCTTATCGCTGCCGTATTGTTTTTTTAGCTCATTCCCCTCTTCAAACATCTTCCTGATCATGGAGGAAGAAGAAAGGGCGTCTTTAACTGCAAGGGCTATTGCCATAATCACTCCTTCTGGTTACTCTACAAAAATATGAAAGAAATTTCCAGTAAAATACCAAGCGTATCCGAATGTCTTGCAGCGGCGGATGACACCAGGTGCATGTTGCTTAAGGAAGATGCGCTTGGCGGCATACCAGAAGTGCTAAAAGCATACTATTGCGAAAATGGCGGGAAGGAATGCGCCGCTTTTTGTTTCTCCGACAAAAACACCTTTAAAGCTGCCGGGAAAACCGTCGAGGGGGTTCTTGCATCAGCGGGCATTAAACTGGCAGGCAGTTTTGTTTTTGAAGGCGGGATCCATGCTGATTATGAGCATGTGGGCACCATAAAAAATGAACTTGAAAAGGCGCAAAAAAATGCGTCTGGCGGGCAGTCCGTGCTGGTGCCAATAGCCGTGGGCGCCGGTACCATTAATGACCTTGTTAAGCGGGCATCCGGTGAATCCGGCCTACCCTACCTCTGTGTCCCGACGGCAGCTTCGGTAGACGGCTATACAGCCTACGGCTCGGCGCTGCTCCACGAAGGCTTTAAACAAACAATGTCCTGTAAAGCGCCGCTGGCGCTTGTCGCCGACCCAAAAATCCTTGCCGATGCCCCCGCTTACCTAAGTTCATCCGGTTTTGGCGACCTTGCAGGAAAAATTATTGCCGGGACCGACTGGATTATTGCCGACTGCGTTTTTGAACTGGACGGCAAGGGGGAGCTTGCCCCCGGGACTGCAGCAATCGACAGCACGGCCTGGATGATGGTTCAAAACCCGCTTAAAGCCAATATTGCGTCTTCAGTCAATGCGGCAAAAGGCGACAGGGCGGCGGTTAATGTACTTTTCGAAGCCCTTGGGGTTACCGGTTTTGCCCTGCAGTACATGAAAGACTCACGATCCGTCTCTGGCTGCGAACATATGCTGAGCCATGTGTGGGAAATGGAAAACCTTTGCGTAAACGGCGTCCCTGTTACCCATGGGCATAAAGTCGCGATGGGCACCCTTGCCGCCGCCGCTTTTACCGAATGCCTTTTTACCGAAAAACCGCCGCTCAGCAAAAAGATCCCCGATTGGGCCGGGCAGGAGAAAACGATACGGGATGCTTTCTGCGGTGTAAAACAACTGCTGCCCGCAATCCTGGAAACAGCGCGCAGTAAATTTATCTGCGATGGGGCAAAGCTGATAAAACTGCGCGAAGGTATTCTTGATTCCTGGGATACTTTAAAAAATGATATTTTTGAAAGGCTCCCGCCTTTTAAGGAACTTTATGCTTTATTCTGCGAAGCAGGCTGCCCTGTTATGCCGGAAACCATCAACCTTACAAACAGGCGGGTATTGGAATCCACCGTAAAGGCCCAGATGATCCGCAAACGTTTTACCGTACTGGATATGGCTTTCGAACTTGGCGTTTTTGATTCGGTCATAAAAAAAATGGAATCGAAGGGCTATTTTGGTGGGTAATAGAGCTTGGCTTAATCAGCAGGTAATTTTACGCAAAACAAGCCTGATTGATTACCCCGGCCTGATTAGCGCTGTTATTTTTTTCCCGGGCTGCAACCTGCGCTGCCCCTGGTGCCACAACCGTGAATTGGTGCTGGGGGAAAAAACCGGGACAGATTTTATAAGCCTGGAAAAAGCAGTAGCTTATATTAAAAAAAGGCGGGGCGTCCTTGGCGGCGTAGTCTTGAGCGGCGGCGAGCCGACTTTGTTCGCAAGCCTTGGGGATTTGATAATTCTCTTAAAATCATTTGGCTTAAAAACCAAACTCGATACCAACGGCCTTCTGCCGGGTGTACTGGAGCTGCTCCTGGCCAGTGATGCTGCAAGGCCAGATTATATCGCTATGGATGTAAAGACTATACCGGAACGTTATGCGGAATTCCTTTCCCAGGCCGGGAAAAACCCCGGAGAAGATGTCCGGAAAAGCATAGCCATAATCCGCGCTTCGACAGTGCAGCATGAATTCCGCAGCATTGAACTGCCGCCCCCGCCGGACGGGGAAACAAAGCCGTACTTTGGCAAAGAGGAAGCGGCGGCGCTTGCCTCATTAATTGGCAGCAGCACCTGGCATATGAGGAAGTTTATTCCCGGCAATTGTGTGGATACTGCGTGGGACAATGTATAGATAGCTGCTGCTCTGGTTATTCATTTCCAAACAAAAAGCCACTTTACCCCGCGGTAAATTCCGTAGAAAATCCAGCCAAGCGGCCCTGGTTTTGCTTTCTCCCTAAAATCAACGGTTATATTGGAATAGGCGACACTTTCTTCGGCATATTTTATCCTGCCTTCCATAATTTCTATTTGAGTATTTACCCGTTCCAGTTCTTTCTCTATGCCAAGGATATCGGTTACGGATACAGCCTTGTCAAGCAAAGCCAAATACCTGTCGCGTACCGTTTTTAAATTTTCCAGCCTTATTACATTGTCCCGGTATTGATCTGTAATGTCTGTCCCGGTTTTTGTTTCATTTACTATTTTGCCCAGTGTTTTTGCGTTATTAAAAAAAGCGTCCATGTTTTGTGTCGGGACGCGGGCTGTTATGGAATAATCGGTTTCCTTTACAATAAAACCGTTACTGCCTTTTACCTCCAGAAGAAGCGATTCTTTTGTAGCATCAGTATTTTTAACCGATAAAGACAAATACCCCGAATAAGCGACCATCCTGTCGGTTTCGGATCTCCGCGCTTCCGCTGAATATGCTGCATCTTCCATAGCCATGGGGCGGTCCATATCCGCATAAGGCATACCTGCAGGCGCCGGGCTGCTGCTGGCGCAGGACGCAAAGATTAATGCTATTGCAATTGATGAAACAAGAACAAAAAAATTAAGCCTCTTATCCATAATAAAACTCCAAATAAAAAGTATACCACACTATGCATTAAACACGAAAGCCCCGTACCCGACAAATGAAGAGGGGATCCCCTCCCCGTCTTCTATGCTGGTATCTGCGCTGCTATGGTAAGCTATAAGTTCCCCGGCGCATTTGGCGGTTTTATTTTGTAATGTGCGGGTTTCTTCCGCATAGCCCATAACCCCAAGCACGGCGCCTGCGGAGCAGGCTGAATGTTCTTCCGTGGCCCTGGACAATACAGCACGGGGGTCGCCTGCTTCTACCGCTTCGATAAAGCGGCGGTCGTTTACGCTTTTAACCCAGGACAGGGCTTCTTTGCCGCTGCCCCTGGGGCTAAAGCCGTACGCTGCCCCGTAATGGGTCAGGTCGGTTGAGCCAAGGACGAGGAGTTTTGTCCCCAAAGAAGATGCGGTTGCTGCAAGTGCCTTACCGGCTTCATAAGATGCCATGCAGGCAGGGAGCCGTAACCAGAGCAGGAGGGCTTTTGGGAAAAAGTATTTTACCATGGGAAGGAGGGCTTCGACGGTGTTGTCCTGGTACTGGTCTTGGGCGGTTTCCAAACCAGGTATTTCCCCGAATTTTTTTATTAATGCCGAACGGAGCCCGGCGTCTATTTCCATGTCCCCCAGGGGGGTGGCAACAGCATCTTCCATGGCAAAGAGGGCGGGCGCGCCGTCTGGCAAATGCCCCCCGATTACCGCAATCGTGCCGCACTGTCCCGCCTGCATTGCGAGGGTGGAGACAGCCTGTGCGGCGGCCGCCCCGGAATAGTACCACCCCGCATGGGGGGCCACAGCGGCTATAACCGGGCCGGGTAAAGGCGTCTTTTGTGCAGATTGGGCAAAACCGCCAAGGAATTCATCGATTTTTGCAGGGTTTTGCGGGTACCAGCCCGGCGGGAGTGCGGATTTTCTTAAATTCATCATTTTAATCTAGCAGAAAAAAATAAAACGGTATATAATAGGCGCATGAAGAAATTCCCGGCTTTTATAGCCCTGTTGTGCATACTGGTTTATGTTGCGGCTTTGCTTTATGGGGCATACCGGGTCTACACAAACATAGAAACCCAAAAGCAGCGGGCAATTGCCGAACTGGATGGGATCCAGCGCCAAATTACCCAAAGCGGTTCGTCTTTCTTTACCGAATCATTCAGGGAAGACATTAAAAAACGGCTTGCAGGCTGCGACACCCTCCAGGGGATAATTGTTACCGGTTCCCAGGGGAGCATACCTTTCGAAAAAGAGGCAGGCTCTGTAATCCGCCATGACCCGGCCCCAGGCTTTATCCCTCGCTTTGGTTATAAATCGCTTCCTGCAAGGGAAGCAGATATACCAAATATCCGTAACGTATATATCCATTCATTTTACAATGCCCTTGACTACGGGGATCTGGTATCTGCACTGCGGCTAATCCTTGTCGGCATACTTGGCGCCCTGCTTGTCTCTTTCCTGACCATGATGATTACACTGCTCCGTTCACGTTCCGGACGGGTTGCGGGCACACAATTTGCAGGCGCAAGCAGCGATTCCGGGCAGATGGGTTATGGAGACACTTTTTCGGAATATTCGGGCAACAGCGACGCTGCCCCAGATACGGGTTCTGCTTTCTCCGATGTATTTGATGAAACGGATGGGCAAAGCGGCGGGGGTTTTTCCGCCGACGATGATTTTACCGGCGTAGGTGATTTTTCCGACTCCGGTGATTTTTCCACCCCAGTGGAGGAAGGGCCCGGCCTTGACGCTGGCGGCGATGATTTTGAGCTCCCGGATTTTGACGATTTTTCCGGAATGGATGCAGCTGTTTCCGGCGACGACGATTTCCATCTGGATGATTTCCTTGACGAGGAAGACCTTTCCCTTCCCACGGCTGCTTCAGCGACGGCCTCTGTTTCAGCGGCTACATCTGCTGCGCCGTCCACGTCTTCCCAGGCGCCCAACGGCCTCTATTCGCCGCGCAGCAACCTTGGCTGGGAAGCGTATACGGTAGACAGGCTTGCGTCAGAACTGCACCGCTGCGCTTCTTCCGAACAGGATCTTGTCGTGCTCCTGATGGAATGCGGGGACGGCATAAACTGCGATGCCAGGCTGTATAAAAAAATTGCCGACGAGGCTGTTGAAATTTTCAACCTCCACGATTTAACGTTTGAACACGGGAACACGGGGATTACCGTAATTATTCCAAATGCGGGGCTGGAACAGGGTATCGCGAAAGCGGAATCTTTCCATTCCCGGCTTATTAACAGCCATTACGAGTCTTTCCACAGCAACACGGATTTCCTTATCGGGATTAGTTCACGTTCCGGCCGGCTTATCGAAGCGGACAGGCTTTTGCTGGAGGCAAAAACGGCACTGGAAAAAGCAAAAATAGACGCAGGGTCGCCAATAGTCGCCTTTAAAAGCGACCCCGAAAAATACCGTGAGTTTGTAAGGAAAAGCGCTTTACAGGATTAATCCGGCAAAACCGTTTGGATTAGCGGCTCTCAAAAAAGCCGCTGTCCCTGAGTATGCGGACAGCCGTCCATTGGGACAGCACATACACAAAAGGTTTCCCTTTAACTATGGCAAAAGCCTTGCCGTCTTCCATGGGCTCATAAACCTGGAGTTCCAGTGCGCCGCCGTCCCCTAATTCCGCGCGGATTAGGGCTATGGCAGGGGGCATGCCGCTTATTTCGGCAACAGGGGACGGCAGTATGTCATCTGCCGTCGCTTCAAGGACAGCACGTATCCAGTTTTCTGTCCTGTCCTTGTCCAGTATGGAATCTATCTCCCAATTTTCCCCACTGCGGCATATGGTATAGTCCTTGTAGGGGGCAGGCGACACTTCTTCGCCTATGCCGTAAAAGCCGCTGTAATAAACAAGCACACGCTGAACATAGGCGACTGATATTTCATCAAACAGCTTTAAGTTCAGCCAGGAATTTTTCTCCCCGTTTATATAGGTACTTATAAGCCTGTCGCCGCTGCGGAATTGGCTTTCCCCGCTTTTACGCAGAAAAACGGATTTCCCCGATGGGTCTTCTGTGCCAACAAAAAGTTCCAGCAAAGGCAGCCCTGCACCGCCCCTTATTACCAGCCGTACCGACCCATCCAGGCCCAGTTCTGCATGGCTTGCGCCGGTATTCCCCCTTTGCGGGAAAGCGCCCCTTGTGCTTAATAGCCGGAAAAGGTCGTCTATCCTTCCCTGCCTGGCGGGAATTTCCAGTTGTTCCGACAATACATACCAGTCACCGTTTTTTAAAACTAGTTCTATTTTTTCGCCGCCGCGGAATATTTCAATCCGGTCTGCTTCGTCCCTTAAACCGGCTGGCAGCCAGGTAAACTGTTCGTTCCTGACATTTGCACGGGCCGGGTCGAATACCAAAGATAAGATATAAACAACGGCAAGAAAAACCGAAACCGAAAGGAGGAGTATAATTTTTTTTCTATACGGCATGGCTGCGCTCCTTTTTGCCTTTCCTTTTTAACACTCTTGATGCGCCGAATACGGCAATAAGGACCGGCACTATAAAGATATTCAGGATACGTGAAAACCGGATAGCGCCTATGCGTTTCCCTTCGTCGGTAATCCTGTCAAGGCGGCCGCCGCCTGTTTGCCTGTTCCTTATGCCAATTATGTCATCGTCCTTGCCAAGCCAGTTTGCGGCTTCCTGGAGGAAATTTAAATTTGCGCTCTGCTGCATCTGTGTATACTGGATAAGGACGCTGGCGGTATCGGCATCGCCAATTACAACAATCCGTGTTTCTTTGGGCTCTGCCGGCATGGGGGGCAGGTCGTCAACCGCATCTTCCAGGGCGTCATCTATCCATCCGCCGCTGTAGCGGCGCGGTTTTTCCGCACCCGCAAACCAGCTGGGGAAAATGCCTTCGAGCGATGCTGCAAGAATTTTTTCGCCCCTTGTTGCTTCGGCACCAAAGGAAAAAGCTGCGCTCATCTCCGGCTTTAGGGAAAAATTGTCCTTCATTATCCATGCTTCCGGGGACGATGTAAAAATCACTTCCCCTTTAACATTTCCGTAATCCGGGTAACTAAACGAAAGCGGGCATGCCCAGAACAGATCGATAGTCCCAAAGCCAGAGCCCAGTGTATGGCTCCTGTTTTTCTGGTTTTCCGAAACACTTACCCATGGCGGGTAACGCGTCAGTTTAAGCTGCTGCGAATAATCACGGTACGGGACCAGGAGCGAAGCGTTGTCCAGGACAAGGCCGGGTTCTACGGTTATCCCGTAATGGGAAACCATGGACAAAAGGCCTTTGTCTTCTTTAAGGCGGCCTTCCCAGGTGTTAAAAAAGTCAACTTCCACGCTCTCCAGGCTAAAGAGAACCCGCCCCCCCAGCTGTATGTAACGGTCTATACGGTAAAGGCTGTATTCATCGAGTTCTTCGGCGCCGCCAAAAACGAAAAGCACCGGAAGGGTATCCGGGATTTCTTCTCCCGGCCTAAGCTGCAGTACGGAATAACCCGCATTGGCGAAGGCCCTATTAAGGTAACCGTAATAGTCATTCCAGGTTTTCTGGCCTTCCGGTGTAATTACGCCCAGTTCACGGCGCTTGCCGCTTACCAGGGAACGGATGCGGCTGGTTACGTCGTATTCCAGGGTATCCATGGAATAGACCCATTGGATCACTTCGTACCTGCTAAGGTATTCTATAACGATCCCGGAAAAAACAATGGAAAAACTTGCTTCATCCTGCCCGACGTTCTGCAGTTCCTGGGGTGTTAAATTGAAACGCTCCGTCTCGGAATAATCGTTCCCCGGGTCCTTTATGGTAACCTGTATTTTCCCCCGGGAACGCGCCTCGTATTCCCTTAAAAGGTCTGCAATTTCCGAACTTATGGGGTGTAGCGAGACAAGTTTGGCAGAACGGTAATATGTTATGCGGACATTGTCTTCTATTTCCCTGTGAAGGTTTTTTGAAACAGGCGCAAGGGTGTATGCCTTATTGTCTGTAAGGTCGAAGCGGAACCAAAACCGCCTGCTTAATAACACAAGCAGCAAAAAAATTATAACCGTAAGAAGTGTTATGATGGAAAGTTGTTTTTTTGTCATGCCTAGCTCCACTTCCTGTAAATGATTACGCGGGTATTCAAAAACAAAAACATAACCGTGCTTAAAAGGAAAAAAGCCAAATCCTTTGTATCGATTATCCCCTTGGTAAAGCTTTCAAAGTGAAAAGACAGCGATAAATAGTTTAAACCGCCGGCAATTACGGGCGGGAGGGAAAAAGCCATGGTAAGCTGGTTGATAAGCATGGTAAAAAGGAGGACCACGGCGCTGCCCAGGAAAGCCCCGGCCTGGTTTTTTGAAAGGCTTGAAAGAAGAAGCCCAAGCGATGTAGCCGACGCGCCAAGCAGCAGTGCGCCGGTATATTCTCCAAAAAGTACGCCCATATCAAAGCGGCCCAGTGGCAGCAAACTTAAAGGGACAGGCAGGCTTAAAACCAGAAGCACGATAACGGCGCCGAAAGCGGCAAAAAATTTACCCAGGACAAGTTCCCATTCGGAAAAAGGCATGGTTAAAAGAAGCTCAATGCTGCCAAGCTTGCGTTCCTCTGCCCAGGATTTCATGGTAATTATGGGGATTACCAGAATAAAAACAATAGGGAAAGCAGAGAAGTACGGCCTAAAACTTGCCATATTGAGTGTAAAAAAACTGTTCAGGTAAAAAAGGGAAATGGAACAGAAAAGCACAAAGAAAAGGCAAATCCCGTAAAACGCCGGTGAATTGGCCATGGTAAAAAGTTCCTTTTTTGCCAGTATAATTGATTTACGGATTTCCACTTGGCGCCTCCGTTAATTTTACAAAGATATCTTCCAGCGAGAGCCTGTGCCTGTTCATGCCGAGTATTTTAATATTCTCCGCAACGGCCCAGTCAAAGATAAGTTCGCCGGTGTTGTCTGTATGATCCGGCGCAGTTTTCCCCGCCGGGACAAAAAAGCGAATATTGTATAACCCGTTTTCTTCGGTAATCTCCGGCGCTGTATCTAAATCCATGTGCAGGTACTGCGGGCCGAAACGTGAACATTTTTGTGTAATTTCCGCTCCCTTTAAAAGTAACTCCCATGTATCGCCGCCCTTAAGCGTGCCTGCTATTTCTTCGGGCGTGCCCTGGGCAGCAATCTGCCCTTCGTTCAGTATAAGCACCTGTGAGCAGATCGCTTCTACTTCCTGAAGTATGTGGGTAGACAGGATTACTGTTTTGCTTTTCCCCAGTTTTTTTATTAGGGAACGGATTTCGATAATCTGGTTCGGGTCAAGGCCGGAAGTCGGCTCGTCCAGGATAAGTATGGGCGGGTCATGGATTATGGCCTGTGCAAGCCCGACCCGCTGTCTGTAGCCTTTGGAAAGGGTTTCGACAAGCTGTGTCCTTACCTCTTTTAATCCGCAGTCTGCGATGCATTTTTCTTTGGCAGATTGCTGCTCGCCGGGCGGGACAAGGCGGGCGGCAGCTATAAAGGAAAGGTATTCATCTACCGTCATATCGTTGTATAGCGGGACGCTTTCCGGCAGGTACCCTGTCCGTTTTTTTACTTCTACCGGATTATCTGTTACAGAAAGGCCGTCGAGTTTTGCCGTGCCGTCTGTTGGGAAATGGTACCCTGTAAGGATTTTCATGATGGTGGTTTTTCCAGCTCCGTTTGGGCCAAGGAACCCCAGTACCTGATCTTTCCCTACAGAAAAAGAAACGTCTTTTACCGCTTCCCTGCTGCCATACCGTTTGGTTATGCTGTTCACTTCGATCATAGTATAAAAATTACCAGAATTACAAAAAAAACACAATCGAGTTTGTTCTGATTAATCAATAAAATCAATAGGTAAAACCATTCTGTCCCTGCTTAGAACCGTGTCCGGGAAAATACCCTTTGCTTCTGCAAGGAGGCCTTTAAGGTTTTGCTCGTTATAGCGCGGGCTGTAATGGATTAGTGCAAGCTTCCGGACGCCCCCCGCTTCTTCCGCAATTTTTGCCGCTTCCCTTGCGGTCATGTGTTTTTTTTCACGCGCGCTTTCGGCAAGGTCTGTCTCGAACATCCCTTCGCATACAAAAAGATCCGAACCTGCTACTTCTGCAGAAATTTCCCTAAATGCGAGCGAATCGGTTACATAGCTGAATTTCCTCCCGGAACGCGGCGGCCCAAGAACATCGCGCGGGTGTATTAAGGAGCCGTCCGGCAGGGTTACGTTTTCCCCCGCCTGCAGTTTCGCCCAAAGGGGCCCCCTGGGTATTCCCAGCGTTTCCGCCTGTTCGGGGTGGAAGATGCCCGGACGTCCTTCTTCTTCCAGTGTATAGCCAAAACACGGTTTTGTATGGCGTAGCGGAAAAGACCGTATACGGAACCCGTCCCCCTGGTGGACAATGCCGGCTTCGGTAAATTCCCTGACAACAATTTCGTAGTTTATATACATATCCAGTACACGGCGGCTGGACTCTATGTATTCGGCAATCCGCGGCGGCCCGTAGATAAAGAGCGGGTCGTCCCTGTCTACCTGGGCGGAAAGCATAAGCAGGCCGGGGATTCCGGTAACATGGTCCGCATGGGTGTGGGAAACAAAAATTGCCGATATTTTTTTCCAGCGCAGGTTAAGCCGCCGCAGGCTTACCTGGGTGCCCTCCCCCCCGTCAAACAAAAAAAGTTCCCCTTCGCGCCGGAGCAGCACCGATGTTAAATGACGGTGCGGGAGGGGCATCATTCCGCCGCAGCCGAGTATAAAAGCTTCCAGGTTCATCTAATAAATATTACCGGTTTAGTAGGGGTAGTCTGTCTCGGCGGCATACGCGCTGAATACCCAGTACCCTTCGTCGGCCCCAAGCCAAACACCTTTTGGCTTTTCGCTTTCGCCATCGGGGGCTTCCAGTTCTATGGTTTGTTTCGTTTTGTAGAGTACCATAAATAAGTCTCCCTGTGACAGGGTGCCTTTTGCAGCGCTGTCTACAGAAGGCATTTCGCGTTTGTTTACCGTGTCATGGGATACTATAACGTAGGGCATGTGGCTGTTCAGCTGTTCAAGGTTACCTGTCATTTCCAGTTCAAACAGCGCCGGGTTATAATTTACGCTCGAAGGCACATAGCCAAAGCTGCTGCCCCCTTCTGCCATTTCCATGGCGTTTTTAAGCAATTCTGTCCGTGCGGCAGCGTTTTTTGTTACAGACGCAACCCTGGCAAGTTTGACCGTACCGACACTTGCAGGCTCCCAGGTAATATCCTTTAACCTTACCCAGCGCTCAGCAGGCAACGCAAGGCTTAAAAAAGCTGCAACCGGTATAAAATCGTCGGTTAGGTCTTCGTCGTTAAGCATGGCTACGATTGTATATTTTGGAAGGGTAACAATGCCGGAGCGGGCTACGGAACTTAGGTCGGGCTTTGTGTACAATACCGCATCATCGTTAACTATTACCGCAGGGACAGCGGGGCCGGCTATGAAATAATCATGCACCCACAATTCCTGCCCGTTACTGTAGGCACGGTAAAAATTTCTGGTTGCCCCGTCGTATGCGCGTACAGCTTCCCTTGATTCGCCTGTCCATTCAAAAGTGTCGCCAGCGTTAGCGCCGGCTTTCCAGTGCATTTTTCCGTCGTCGCGCAGTTCGCTGTATGAACCGTCAATGACAAACACGCCCAGGTTGGAAAAAACTGCCGGATCGATAAAGTCCTCTTCTGTATGACCATGATCGGCGCTGTTATTGTCCTGGGAGTTTTTTGCACAGCCAAAAGCAAATACCATCAGCACGATTATTATTAATGCAAGTATTCTGTTCATAACGATGTCCTTTATGGAAGTTTGTTTCCCGCAGCCTGGTAAATGTCATACCATTCTTCGCGGGTTAATGTTATTTCCGCAGCTTTTACGCAATCCTTCAGCCGCCCTGTATTCATGGTACCTGTTACGGGCTGGATCCCTGCCGGGTGCCGCAGTATCCATGCCAGTGCGATGGTAGTATTGCTTACATTGTATTTTTTAGCAATTTTATTAATGGAAATATTCAGCTTGGGGAATTCCGGGTTGTCAAGGAAAGCCCCCTTAAAGAAACCATACTGGAAAGGCGACCATGCCTGTACAGTTATGTCGTTAAGGCGGCAATAATCAAGGATGCCGCTGGTTCTGTTAATGCCTTCATCATCCTGCATATTTACATAGATGCCTTCTGTAACCATTAAAGCATGGGCAATGCTGAACTGGAGCTGGTTTGCGATAAGTGGCTGTTTGACATATTTTTTTAACAGTTCAATCTGCCCCGGGTTCTGGTTGGATACGCCGAAATACCGTACTTTGCCGGAAGCATAGAGTTTTCCGAAAGCCTCTGCAACTTCTTCCGGCTCGGAAAGGATATCCGGCCTGTGGAGGAGCAGCACGTCGATATAATCTGTTTTTAGGCGCTTAAGGCTTTTTTCGGTGGCATCTATGATATGCTCTTTGGAAAAATCAAAAGAAAGGCCTTTCCTTATACCGCATTTTGTCTGGATTATTATTTCCTGGCGCCTTATGCGCGACAGGGCGGAAGAAAATATTTCCTCGCAGACGCCGTCCCCATAGACATCGGCATTGTCAAAAAAAATTGCGCCCAGGTCCAGGGCAGTCCTTACAAAGGTATCTGCTTCTTCCCTGGTTATACCGTCGATACGCATGCAGCCAACAGCAATAACTGGTACTTCCAGCCCGGATTTTCCAAGGTTAATTGTTTTCATGGTACCTCTCCTGTTCAACGAAGCGGGGCAAAACAAGCCGTCGTCCCCTTTGATATCCCCTGCTTTTTAGGCGCCGGTGCGAATCGAACGCACGCATAAAGGTTTTGCAGACCTCTCCCTTACCGCTTGGGTACGGCGCCGTTAAACTGCACGCTGGGCATTTTACTGTCAAGCAGCAGAATAATAATCATATAAAAAATATGCCCTTTTGTCCAGTAAAAGGGACGGTATACTGGATTTTTTTGCCACTATCTGATAAGATTCCCCTATCGTTATGCAGGGACCATCGACCCCCATCGAAAAAACATTTAAAACGCCCGGTTCTACCATCACAGTAGAGGCAAGGATACTGCCGGATGGCGCTGCATCCGGTTCAGAAAAAATTCCATTAAACCCTTCGGACGCGGAAATGCATGCCGCGGCAGAACCACGGCATGCGGCAAGGGCGCAAACAGCATCGCTGCCACGGGCGGAAGCCGTGGGTAATGGCCCGGTACTGTACGACCTGGAGAAGATGGGCTATTCAGGGCCTGCCGGGGAAGAGCCGGTACAAACCACCAAAAAAAACATGGCAGGGAAGTCCGGGAAAAAAGGGAGCGTCAGTTTTAAGGTGGCTTCTCTTATTTTGTTAATGTCTTTGGCAGCTTTTACCGGGCTGGGCGTACTGGTGTTCAACAGCCTGCGTATGCAGAAAATATCGCGGGAACTTACCGGCAAGTATGAAGATGCTCTGGAGAACAAAGCTTTTTCCCAGTTTAATGATGTTTTAAATTCGATACAGGCAAGTTCCGGAATTTCCCAATCCCTTGGCGAAACGTTTTACATGCTAAGGGATACGTTAAGCCGACAGGAACTTAGGGCTATGATGGTAAGCAACTATCACACTGTATTTGCCCGCGAGGCATCCCTTCTTGGCGGGGGGGCATTTTATGAGCCCAATGCGTTTTACGGCGATATATACCGTTTCCACTATTTTTGCAGCAAAGAACTTACCCCGTTGGGCAATGTACCCGACGAAAAGGATGCCAGGTGGGCCGGAAACGAATGGGAATGGGATGTTGACACCTATGGAACTGACTGGTACCAGCTTGCACTGCCCGCGGACTGGGACCGTTCCGTACCGCGCAGCGGGCGTTATTACTGGAGCGGACTGTATGTTGACGATTCGGTGAACGCATTGATGGTAACAGTAAGCCTTCCTGTCTACAGCCCTTCAAAAAACATAGTCGGCGTCGCGACGGTAGATGTTAGCCTTTCCACACTGCAAAAAATGGTTGCTTCATTTGCCCTTGCCCCCCCTACCCCGTCTGCCCGTATAGCAGGTTTTTCTGCCATTGACAATGCTACTTTCGCATCGAGCTGGAGCGACAGCTACGACATACTAAAATACCCTGCCAATAGCTGGCTGAACCATCTGTCCGCCCTTAACCCGGGGGACACTTTTAATAAAGACATACTGTTTGAAGGGGCAGAGTATACCTTATCTGCTTCTGTGCACCATTCGGGGATCGGCCTTGCAATACTAATTCCTGTCGCCGAAAAATATGCCGATGCAGACGCCCTGCAAAGGGTCAATTCCATTACGGCAATTTCGATTGTCCTGTTTTTGATACTGATTGTAATAATTGTTTTCATTGCCCTGTCCCGCTTGGTTGTAAAGCCGATTCGGAAAACCTTTACTGTCCTTGAAACATTTGCAAAAGGGGACCTGACGCAAAATATAAGCGCCCGCGGAAATGATGAGCTGGCCCAGATGATGAACATGATTGGGACGGCACAGGAGGGGATTAAGGGCCTTATTAAATCGATTGGTTATAAGGCGCAGGGGCTTGTCGCCGTCGGGAACGAACTGCAGGCGATGATGGCAGATTCCGAAAAAGAAATAAACCTTATCAATATAAGTTCCCATGCTGTTAAAACAAAATCTGCCGATCAGGCGGATGGCGTAACCAGGACCAACACGGCAATGGGGCATATTATTGGTAATATCGAATCCCTTAACAGCAGCATAGAAACCCAAACGGACAGCATATCCCGGTCTTCCGCTTCGATAGAAGAGATGATCGCGAACATTGGCTCTATCACAACAAGCCTTGCAAAAAACGAAGAAGATTTAATGCGGCTCCGGGAAGCATCATCCCAGGGTAATGTGCAGCTGCAAAAGGTTACCAGAGATATTCAGCAGGTTTCTTCCGAATCGGAACGGCTTTTGGAAATAAACAAGGTTATCCAGAATATTGCAAGCCAGACGAACCTGCTTTCCATGAATGCCGCAATCGAAGCGGCCCATGCCGGGGAAGTCGGGAAAGGGTTCGCCGTTGTTGCCGATGAGATTAGAAAACTCGCGGAGACATCCAGCACCCAGGCAAAGATGGTTTCGGAAGTTCTAAAAAACATTAAAAATTCCCTTGGCGAAATAAGTTCGTCTACACTGGAAAGCCTGAAACAGTTTGAAGATATAGACACAGGGTTTAACAGTGTTTCGGAGCAAAGCCTGCAGATAAAAAACGCCATGGAACAACAGGATTCCGGTAACAAGGAAGTCCTGGAGGCAATAAATACTTCCAGGGAAATTTCCAACAAGGTCAGGGCAAACTCCCTGCATATGCAAAAAGCCAGCGGCGAAGTGTTGGGGGAAGGGAAAAACCTTGAGCAGCTTACAGGCGATGTTCAAAACGGGATAAATGAAATAGCATCCAGCCTTGAGTCGATAAACAACGTTGTTATGAAGTCAAGCCGGATTAGCCGGGACAATAACGACGATATAGAAGCGCTTCTAAGGGAAATTGGCAAATTTAAAATCTGATCAGAGGCTTTTTCAAAACTACAGTTTTAAAAAATGGCTTATCAGCTAAGGTATTTCTTTAGTACTTCAAAAACTGCTTCCATATTTATCGGCTTTCCCACATGGCTGTCCATACCGGCTTCCAGGCATTTTACGATATCTTCCTTAAACACATTGGCTGTCATTGCTATAATCGGGACATGTGTTGTTTGCTGCTGTGCTTCCAGGCTGCGGATGTTCCTGGACGCTTCGTACCCGTCCATTTCCGGCATTTGGATATCCATAAATATTAAATCCAGTTTGTTTATATTATCTGCGTATACATTAACTGCTTCCCTGCCATTTGTGGCGCTGCTGATTTTCATTTGAGTGCTTTCAAGTATGGAAATAAGGATTTCCCGGTTAATTTCTACATCGTCTGCGATTAGTATATGCCTGCCCGGGTAAACGGCTTTCTTTTCGTCGCTGCTGTTTTTTGTTTTTGCGCTTTTTACTTCTACCCCAAGGTAGTTGTTTATACAATCAATAACCGGGGACGGGAAAAGCGGTTTGGAAAGGAATGTGTTAATCCCGGCCTCTTTTGCCTCTTTTTCCATGGAATTCCAGTCAAAAGCAGAGATCAGGACTATAAACGGCTTTTTGGGCGCAGATACCCCGATAATTTGCCGTGACAGTTCCAGGCCGTTTATACCGGGGAGTTTCCAGTCTATAAAGTACAAATCATAAACCCCGTTTTGGCCGATAAGCTCCAGGGCTTCTTCGCCGCTTGCTGCGGTTGAGCAGACAATACCGCATCTCCCGCAAATCTCGGCAAAGAACTCCAGGGCTTCCGGATCGTCATCGACTGCAAGGAGCCTTACATTTTCCCTTTTGGGGACAATTGCAGCAAGAGGCTCCGAACCTTTTTTAAGTTGTACAAAAAACACAAATTTGGAGCCTTTCCCGGGTTCTGATTCTATCCATATTTTCCCGTTCATCATTTCCACGATACGTTTGGAAATAACAAGCCCCAGCCCGGAACCACCGAATTTACGCGATGTACTGCTTTCTGCCTGTACAAAAGAATTAAAGAGTTTTGCCTGCTGTTCTTTGCTTATGCCTATCCCGGAATCAATCACCTCTATCTGGATTCTGCATTCATCTTCCTGCTGATTTACAGGGAAAGCATTAAGTATTATGGATCCTTTTTCCGGGGTAAATTTTACAGCGTTGGAAAGAAGGTTCGTAACTACCTGGGCAAGGCGCTGGCTGTCGCCTACGACAAAACGTGGCAAGCCTTTGCCAATGTGCACAGACAGCGACTGGAGTTTTTCCTCGACACGAAAATTGATTACTTCCACGGTTTTTTGCAGCATTTTTTCAAAATCAAATTCATCCGGGGACAATTCAAATTTGTCGGCCTCTATTTTAGACATATCCAGAATATCGTTTATTACCCCCAAAAGATGGGAGGACGCATCGTTAATTTTGCCAAAAGCATAATCTTTCCGTTCTACGGTTTCGGCAGACTTGCCTATAGATGTCATCCCGATTATGGCATTCATGGGGGTGCGGATCTCGTGGCTCATGTTTGAAAGAAAATTCGACTTTGCGCGGCTGGCGCTTAATGCTTCTTCGCGAGCGGAAATAAGCTTTTCCCTGTTTTCTGCCCGGTTAAAGGCATTTGCGATTAAAAGGCCTCCGGATTGCAGGCACGACTCTTCCATAGGCGAAAAAGTACGTTCTGTCCTGCAGTCGTTAAATCCAATAAACCCCCAAAAGTGATCTTCAATAAGGATAGGTATTATTAAAAAGGAAATAATACCCTGGGCACTAAATTGCCCCTGCTCGTTTTCCGGTAAATCCTTTACAAGGCATTTTATGTTTTGCCCTCTGGAAAGGGGCCCTTCCCAGAGGGGGGGCATTTTTTCATACACAAGGCTGCTTTTATCCCCGCTTGTAATATTCCCTTCCCCCTCCATCCATTTTAGGATTTCCGAACACAGCAGTTCCCCTTCCCGGTACAGGTTTTTCCAGATTCCGATGCGGTGGATAGATACAGCCTGGCCAAGCAATTCCAGGCAAACATGCAATTCCGAAGAAAAATCATCTGTCTCCAAACAGGAAAGAAGGGCTGCAATGTCATTTACCGCATGAAGCAATTCACTCTGGTATTCAACTTCTGCTGTCATAGCCATCTGCTGGCGCAGATCCCTTAGATAAACGCACAAAAGATAGCGTTCCCCGTATTTAACCCTGTCTACTGTTATTTCAACCGGTAATTGGGCACCGTCCTGCCTTTTATGCATCCATTCAAACGACATTCTGCCGTTGTCATAGGCTGTTTTAAATCTGCGGAAAATTTCGTCTTTAGAGCGTTTCCCGTTTGATTGAAATTCCGGCGAAAGGTTAATAAAATTGCTTTTTAGCTCCTCTTTGTCTGTTAAGTTAAAAAGCGAGATGGCTGCGTCGTTGCAGTCGATAAAATTGAATGAATCGTCAAAAAGCATGCAGCCAAGCGGGTTGGTTTTCAGCATCATGGCAGCCCGCTGCTCTTCGTTTTGGCTGCGTATAATATTGTCCCTTATGATTTTTGCCAAATCGCCGAATTCGTCCTTGCGGTCAAGCCCGGCGATTTGACTTTCGCCGTCCAGGCTTTCGATTAGGTGGGAAAGCGGTTTTAATATTAAAGAAGAAAAAACAATCCTTTGTACAGTTATATATAAAATAAATACTATGACAAGGATTATGATAAGCGGCAAAATAACTGTACTGTCAAATAAAGGTGCTTTTTTAAACAGGGTTAGGATAACCCAGTCGGTGTTGGTTATGGGGAATGCCGACATATACCCGTAGCCATGGGACTTTATCCTGAATACCCTGGACAAGGCGTCCTTGTCAAAATACCCGGCCTGCGGAAGGCTGTTGCCCAGGTAGGGCTCCAAAACAGACGAAAGCCCCGGTATGCTTATAAGTATATTGTGCCTGGACAAATTATCGATAAATGACAGGGTATTGTCAAATTGGACCCAGCCATCCCGGTTTATAACAATAATGCGTGTTTCTTCATCGCCGTCGATGGATAAATAGTTGCCCTCTATCTCGTTGAAGTACAAACCGGAACAAACAATACCCAATACTTTTCCCTGACTCATAACTTTGCAATTAATCCATAATTGTTCCTTCTGGATCATTTTGCTTATATCGATCTTAAGGGCATAATCCATATCCTCTCTTAAACATTCAAAATACCATGAATCTTCCGGCAGCCCGGGATCCAATGGCAAATGGAACGGCAAAAATTGATCCAGGTCTGTATTTTTGGTTATAACATAGGAATGGAGGCTTTCCCCGACTGCAAAGCAAAAATCGGTACTTGTCATTAAACCGACAACGCTGGAAAATTTTTCAAATGCCATTCGCTTTTTTTCGGGATTGTTTTCGTCAAGGAACCAGGCTTTAATTTCACTTGAATCTGCGATTGCAGTAATAAGGGAAAGCTCTTTGGCAATATAGATATTTAATTTTTCTGCTGTTTCGCTGGAATGGAAACCGGCATATTTTAACGATAAATCCACGGTAATCATGTTTATCTGTATAATTACCACAATAGCAATTATCGCCAGGGCAGAGACAATAATCACCCTGTTTGCAGCTCCAAAACGGGCGCGTATACTGTGTTTATTGCTCTGTCCCATTTATCCCGCCACTATTATTTTGCAATACTCCATGATTATCCAATTCTTTAAATGCGTCAAGCAAAAAAGGGTTTAAAAAACACATTATAAGCTCGTGCAACGGTTTATCACCGGCTTTACCCGCCCATTTTTTTAGTGTTTGTGGTATGGTTTCCTCTATGGTTTTCCCAAACCGCTTTTGGAAAACTTCCGTGTCGGGGCCCCCGCAATAGCGGTAGCCCATCATAAGTGTTTCCTTTAGGACTGTACTTAAACCCAATTCCTCTGTTATAAAAACATGGGGCGCCCTGCCCCTTGCGCCATTATCAAAAATAGCCGTATCGGGGGAATAAAGCGTACGGCGCCCGCAGCCATTGTCGTTAATGAATGTGCTTGACGCGCCAGGCCCGACCCCCAGCCAGTTTTCCATACGCCAGTAGCGGGTATTGTGCATGGAGCGGCGCTCTTTCCCCAGGGCAAAATTCGAAATTTCATAATGATCAAAACCGGCGTTTTTCAGGAAATCCCTCCCGGAAAGCCAAAGTATTTCTGCTTCTTCATCGCTTAAAAAATTTCCTCTGCCTTTTTTTTCCCTGTACCGTGCAAGCGGGGTGCCTTCTTCCAGGGTTAGCGAATAGAGCGAAATATGCCCCGGGCTGTATGAAAGGGCTTTTTCCAGGTCCCCAGCCAGTATTGCTTTGTTGTGCCCGGGGAAGCCGCTAATTAGATCCAGCGAAAGCCCCTGCCCGAAAACTGCGGAAGCTTCGGACAGTACCTTTGATACAGACAGCTTGTCCAGCGCTGTATGCCTGCCGGCGTTTTTAAGTACCGCCTGATCAAAACTTTGGATACCCAACGATAGCCTTGATACGCCGTGATCCGCGCAGGCGCGAAGGAAGCCGGGAGTCGCTGTTTCCGGGTTTGCTTCGACGGTAATTTCCTTTACCACGCTTCCGGTTATAAGGTCTTTTATGCCGCCCAGCAGTTGGGTTATGCCTGTTTCCCCAAGAAGCGAAGGCGTACCCCCGCCTATATAAACAGTGGGCACATTAATGGGGGCGCTGTTTTCTGCAGAAATTGCCGCAAGCCGCCGCTCCGTTTCCAGAAGCAGTGCTTCTGTATAGCGCCCAAAAAGTTTGCCGGCACCGGCGCTTTTTTCCCCATCGCACGTATACAAAGGCTCTGAATAAAAATCACAGTAACCGCACTTTAACGAACAAAAGGGGATATGAAGATACAGCGAAAACTCAGGGCCGGCCAAAACGTGTTACAGGCCAGTACCGGACCAGCGCGCGGGCAACAATGGCGTCGGCAGGGACAGGCCCCCATGTCCTGGAATCGTTGGTAACACTGCGGTCGTCCGAAAGGACAAAACATTCCTCTCTCCCCAATACCATGCTGTCCATAAACCCGGAAAAAGGGATGGTCTCGTCCCAAAGCTGCGATAACTGCGGGAGCTCCGGGGTATAATCAAGTTTAGTCAGTTCAAATTCGGTGAACTCATAAACATCTCCTGCAGGTTTAACCCTAAGGACATAATTGTTCATGCTTATGGTGTCCCCTGGCAGGCCCAGGACACGTTTAACGTAAAGGTTATCTTCTTTTGGGAAAAGGCTGTACCGCTGGAGAGAAAAAAATCTTACGAAATAATCCAATACAGTCCGTATAACCGGTTTCTTTTCTGTATTCCTGTTAACAAGGACTATCTGGCCCCGCTCGAAAGGGAGCGCGCCTTCATTCCTGTCGCGGAACAGATGCTGGGCTGCAAAGGAAAAAAAAACAAACCTTTCGCCGGGAAGGATCCCCGGGCGCATGGTAGTGTTGTGCACAACCCTGTTGGAAACAAGGAGCCCGGAAACCAGCGTGTGTATTATAAAAAAAGCGAGTACCCAAATTAATACTATGCGTATTTTCCGGAAATAGTTCTGCTGATCCGCAAATGAATACTGGCGCCAGCGTTTTGCCATCAGCGAATCCCCCCAATGCGGGAGGGCGGCCAGTATTTAAAAGCCCCCTGCCCCAGTATCCTGGAGGCTTTTACCGTGCCAAAAAAACGGCCGTCATGGGAGAAATCCCTGTTATCCCCCAAGGGGAGTATCCTGCCAACCGGTACATACATAGTCTCCTGCCGCTCGTATAAAGAACGGTAACGGCTGTCATGCGGAAAAGCGCCCCGTAAAAAGGCATAGCGTGCCCTTCCCATGGCAAGGGAATCGATTGATGGCGACCGGTAGCCGTCTGTTTTTTCCGACAGCTCATCTGGCGGCAAAAGCCCCAGATCAATGTATGCCTTTGTTTTCCCCATTGCCTCGATAGCCTGGTACTGGTTTTGGTTAATGTGCCTTGACAGGTGATGGGTAATCCCCTGCTTTTCCAGATAGTCCTGTTCACGTATCCAGCGGTTCTCGCCTTTAAAAAGGAAATAGAAATCCCCGTTACGGTTTTGTATTGTATCCCCCCCCATACCTGCTGCCCTTTTTATAAGGAAGTGGACCCTCGGCCCTCCTGTTTCGCTGCGGTCAATGTCAACCAGGGAGAGGGTAAGCATATAGATGATGCGCTGGGCAATATCAAAAACAGGGCCGTTGGAAAAATATTCGGGGCTTTCAAAGATAATTACGTCTGCCCTTTTTGGTTTTACCGGGCTGGGGAGTTTCCATATTCCCGGAAGGAATTCCGGGCCGTAAATAAGTTTATTGACAAATATTCTGTCTTTTTCCAAAAGTGTATCGATCATTGAACCGGATGGGATCTGGTAAGCCTGAAACAGATATTGGTTTATTAAAAGGACAACACCTGCAGCCCAGATAAAAGCTTCCAGCCAGTCCAGTATGGGGTTTTTTGAACGCTGTTTTTCTTTTTTAATACGCTGCCTGGCTTTCCGCCTGGTAAGCATGGATTCTGTGCAATGCTGAAGCCAAATCAGGATATTCATTACCAATAAATCTAGCAAAAAACTGATGGTTGAACAATACCCGCCCCTGCCATATACTCTTCGTTATGGCTGACTCTACAAAGCAAAAAAAACCTTTTGGCAAAAAAATTGAGATAAAAGATCAGGATAAGGTAACTTTGCGTTCTTTTATGGGGATTAAACCCCCTGTATACCTTGGCTTGCTGTATGGGGCGGCTCTTCTTTTGTTTTTGTTCTTTGTGCTTGTGTATCCAGGCCTGTCTAAACCCGGGAGCGTTGGGGTATTTACTTCGGAGCCTGCCGGGGCGGCAGTAAGGGTAGATGATATTACGCTGGGCTATACGCCATGCAGGGTCTTTATACCGCAGGGAAAGCACAGCATTGAATTTGTGCTGCCCGCATTCAGCACGGACCGTCATGATATTGATGTTAAGGGAAGGGTTTTTGGTTCACTTTTTTTCCCGTCAAAGATAGACCTTGCCGGAAAACTAAACTGCCCTGATCCGGTTGGGGCGCTGGCGCTTTCCGCCATTGAATTTATGTACTGGGCTGCCGCCGGTGAGCCGACAGAAGGGTTCCAGACACCTTTAGTCCTTTCAGAAGGGGTTTACCGTGTTGGCCCGGCAGCAAGGGACATGAGGGCACATGGTGCGATGCAGGAACTTCTTGACGCTTGCTTCCGCCATGCGGTTACAAAAGTTTCGCTCCGCGACCTTTTGCGTTCCCAGTTCCTCCTGGACAATAACGGACTTTGCCCAACAGCAGTTTCGGCTCTCTCTTCCATTAAAAAGATGAGCACAATGCTGGGGGGTAGCAGCGCATCGCCACTGTGGCTTGCCGGCCTGCTCCCCCGCAATGCAGCGGGGGTACTGGAACAATCCGCGTGGTTTGCAGAAAGCCCCGGCCCGGAAACCGGCATTGGCGGCAGCCTGCTGGCCTTTGCACCCCCCCCTTCCCTTAATTTGGGCGCTGTTTCTTTTGTTTCTGCAGGTGCCGGTTCTTTGGAAAAATACGGCTTCTCCATACTCATGCCGCCAATGCTTGTAGCAAGTTCCCCTGTATCAAAGGAAGCATGGGACCTTTTTACCCAAGAGAACCCAGAATGGTCTCTTTCGAACCGGGAGTCGCTTGTTTCCCTTGGCCTTGCCGGCGAAGATTACCTTGTAACTATAGAACACCCCGCATTCCCGGAAAATACCGCCCCGGGGATCTCCTGGCATGCTGCAAAAGCATATTGCTCCTGGCTTAATGCTAAATTGCCGGCATCCCTTGACGGCTGGGAACTAAAACTTCCAACGGAAAATGAATGGGAATATGCCCTCCGCATGGCCGGGCTGGATTCCGGCTTAGTCTGGGAATGGTGCAGCGACCCGTTTGCGCCGCTGGATTTTTTACCTGCCAGCAGAGGATCGCCGGAAGTATTGGAAAAAGCAGAAAATGTTTCCGGGTCCTTCCCGCTGGAAAGGGCAGTCAGGGGGGGCTCATGGATCAATGTGCCTTCTTCGACAGGCATCGAAAGCCGGGGCTCGCTGCCGCCGGAAACGTCCTCCCCTTTTGTAGGCTTTAGGCCGGTTATTGTCCCAAAACAGGAAACCTGACAATGCCTGGGGGGGTAAAAATAATCGCGGTAAACCGCAAGGCGCGTTATGATTATACTGTAGATGAAAGCTATGAATGCGGTATAGAACTCCTTGGTACCGAGGTAAAATCTTTTAGGGACGGGAAAATTTCGTTCCCCGACGCATGGGCAGAAGTAATCAATAAGGAAGTGTGGCTCCGTTCGCTCCGTATAGCAGAAAACCCTTTTTCCTCGGTGTTTAACCACGACCCGGACCGGAAAAAAAAACTACTCCTGCACCGGGACGAAATAAAACGCATTCAGCGAAAAACCGAGGAAAAAGGCTATACCCTTATACCCCTGTCCTTTTATTTTAAAAGCAGCAGGGTAAAGGTGGAATTGGGCCTCTGTAAAGGCAAAAAAGCCTTTGACAAGCGTGCAAGCATACGCGAAAAAGACCTAAAACGCGAAATTTCCCGTGAATTCCGGGGAAAGCTTAGCTAGGAAAAGTTAGCTAAAACTACTTGCTAATCCGTTCCTATTAACTGAAATGTGATAATTTTTACTGATACGTTCAGTTCGAATAAGTTGATTTTTTTAGGTACATGTCTCCGGCAATGAACAGCGCCAAAAGGATACCCCCAAGGCAGGCAGAAACAAGGCGGTATGCTTTACCGGTTAGGGCTGGCTGGACGGCAATCCTGATTGTGCCGGGCCTTAACTCCTTTAAGCGGGTTCCGGGAAGCCCAACTATGC
>Ga0082212_10002197_pt1 | contig 28675 bp, 33 predicted proteins | sample TergutNt197P3_FD_71548 | JGI IMG/M metagenome (GOLD analysis project Ga0082212, IMG submission 71548) | Neocapritermes taracua P3 segment gut microbial communities from Petit-Saut dam, French Guiana - Nt197 P3 | ecosystem: Host-associated > Arthropoda: Insects > Digestive system > Gut ...
ATCAGAATCAAAGGCAACCTGGATGACTGTCAAAAACTTCTTTCACTCCTAATCCATGATCGAAAGTTTTCGGAACGGTACCGGATAACCGCTGCAAATTCGATTAATCCGGGACGGCTTTTTCCCCAATCATTTTACTTTCTCTACAGTTTTATTAAATTAAAGAAACATGTTACAGGAGAACTGGTATACAGCATCCCTTCCGGTAACTTCGGCAATCTGATTGCCGCCCTTTACGCATGGAAATTCGGTATGCCTGTAAATGGTTTTATTGCGGCAATGAATGCCAACAATTCATTCAGCGAATTCATCAAAAACGGAACTGCCGGGAGTATTATAAACAATAAACCCCTTGTTCCCACTATTACACCAACCCTGGACATTTGCAATCCATCCAATATCGAACGGCTTGCATCATTTTATAAATCAGCTCCTGCTGTAATGCGGAATATGGTTTTCCCCGAAAGTATAGATGATGAAAGCACGTTAAACGCAATAAAAACGGCCTGGGACAAATACGGCATATATCTGGATCCACACGGCGCTGTAGCTTTTGTGGCAGCGCAAAGAATCGCAAACTCCCGGAGCTTTAACGGACACATCGTAATCCTTTCAACTGCTCATCCGGCCAAATATGCAGATTTGATTTTTAAGGCAACCGGCAGGACTCTTTCCATGCCGGAGCATCTTGCCTCACTTAACAGCCGGACAGAACCCATTGCAGAAATAACGGCGGATTTAGAAGCTCTGGAAAGCGCCATTACCGGATGTTTCTAAAAAGCCGGAATACTTGACATTTACGATAAAACAACCTAACATAGACAGAAATCATCTTTGCTTGAGATATTAAAAAGGAGGTACGTTACTATGCCCCGACTCAAGGATTTTATTGATACAACCCAATTTACAAAAGAAGAAATCATGCACATCATTAACCTTTCGCTGGTTATTAAAAAGTGTATCAACAACGGTTATTATCCAAAGATCATGAAAAATAAATCTCTCGGAATGATCTTTGAACAAAGTTCTACCCGGACAAGGGTGTCGTTCGAAACGGCAATGGCCCAGATGGGCGGGCACGCACAATATCTGGCTCCCGGTCAGATCCAACTGGGCGGTCATGAAACAATTGAAGATTCGGCACGCGTGCTTTCCCGGCTGGTAGACGTAGTAATGGCGCGGGTGAACCGCCACAAAACAGTGGCTGATTTGGCGCGGCTTGCCACTATTCCGGTACTCAATGCAATGAGCGACTACAATCACCCCACGCAGGAAATCGGCGACATGATCACCATGATAGAAAACCTGCCGGCAGGTAAAAAGATAGAAGACTGCAAAGTCACTTTTGTGGGGGATGCAACACAGGTTTGTGTATCACTTGCGTTCATTGCCAGCAAACTCGGGACGAGCTTTGTGCAGTTTGGTCCAAAGGGATATCAGATTCCGGACGACCGTGCAGAGATAATCAAAAAGCAATGCGCGGTCTCGGGCGGCAGTTTCACCGTTACGGAAGATGCGGAAGAGGCAATGCGCGATGCAGACTTTATCTATACCGATGTCTGGTACGGCCTTTACGACGACGAACGTTCACACGAAGACTGCATGAAGATTTTCCATCCTAAATATCAGGTAACTGATGCGCTGATGAAAAAGGCGGCGCCTCATGCCAAATTCATGCACTGCCTGCCCGCTTCCCGCGGCATGGAAGTTACGGACGAAGTGCTGGATGCGCCTTATTCCATCGCCTTTGATGAAGCGGGCAACCGCCTTACCGCCATGCGCGGGCTGCTGGCGTATTTTGTTGCGCCTGTAAAGAAAAACAAAACTGCTGCGGCCGAAGCAAAAACCGAACTGGATGCGCTGCTAACCGCCGATTAAGAGTTTATTAAGGAGGAAATGTTTTATGAAGAAAAAAGAATTCAGGTTGTTTGACGCAGTTCTTGCCACTGTATGCCTTATTTTGGTAGTAGAGGCAGCAGCTCCTTCCGCGGCAATAGGTAACAGCCAGTATTTCTGGTGGATTTTGCTGCTGGCCGCATTTTTCCTGCCGTACGGTCTTGTTTCGGCAGAGCTGGGTACAACCTATGCAGATGAAGGCGGCCTTTTCGACTGGATAAAACGCGCTTTTGGGCGCAAATGGGGCAGCCGGGTTGCATGGTATTACTGGATCAACTATGTTTTCTGGATGGCATCTCTTGCCGTCTTGTTTACCGGGATTATCGACCAGGCTTTCGATACCGAAATACCCATTGTGGTAGCTGTCTTAATACAGCTTGTGTTTATTTGGGTGGTGAACATTCTCAGCCTGTATTCTGTTTCAGAAAATAAAACACTTATAAACATAGGCACGGCGATAAAAATTATACTGATGGTTTCGTTGGGCTTGTTCGGCATTTATTACGGGGTAAAGAACGGTTTTGCCAACCCCATAACATCCGCAAGAGATCTTCTTCCCGATTTCATGGGAATATCGTTTATCGCAATTATATTGTTCAACTTTATGGGCTTCGAAGTAGTCGCAACTTTTTCTTCAGAAATGAAGGAGCCGAAGAAAGAAATCCCCAAGGCTCTGCTTACGGGCGGTATTCTTATAGCGGTGTTTTACATTTTCGCAGCTTTCGGAATCGGCGTTGCAATTCCGGTCGATGAACTGACACAGGGCGCGGAGGTGTCCATTTCGGAAGGGTTCCTGGAAAGTTTCATATACTTCTTTGACAATCTTGGGCTTCCGGGCAATACACTTGTTCCGATAATCGGCATCGCATTTTTATTCACACTTGTTGTAAACCTGCTTTCCTGGGCGCTCGGCGTCAATTATGTAGCGTCTTACGCCGCCGAAAGCAAGGCATTGCCGAAGTTTTTCGCTCTTAAAGGTAAAACCGGCTCGCGCCTTGGTCCTGCATTGATGAACGGTATTGTTGCAAGCGTTATGATTATTGTTGCCGCTCTTATACCCGAAGATTATGTTGATGATATTTTCTGGGGATTTTTTGCATTGCAGATCATCACCCTGCTGATGTCTTATATACTGATGTTCCCTGCGTTCAAAAAACTCCGCCGTATCGATCCCGATGCGCACAGGCCGTTTAAAGTATCCGGCGGTCCTTTCATTATCAATTTGTTCACGTACCTGCCTATGGTGTTATTGATACTCGCCGCTTTCTTCTGCATGTACTTCCCGGACGAAGACGGCGCCTGGACATTTGACTCCATGCTGCTGTACGGCACTATTGCTGCAATCATTGCGGGTGAGGTGATCGCTTATCTGACAGGAAAAAAAGCGGAGGGTTAACTATGAAACGCCTCAACACTACGCCCCGGAAGGATGGGTTCCGTATGCCGGGTGAGTTTGAGCCGCACGAAGGTTGTTGGATATTGTGGCCCGAGCGCCCCGACAACTGGCGCCTGGGCGCTAAACCAGCACAGGCGGCGTTTGTTACAGTGGCGGAAGCGATTTTACAGTTTGAACCTGTTACCGTGGGTGTAAGCGCCCGCCAGTATAACAACGCTGTGGCATCGCTGCCCGCCGGCGTGCGGGTGCTGGAAATCTCCAATGACGATTCCTGGGTTCGGGATTGCGGCCCTACTTTTGTAAAAAATGACGCCGGCGTTGTCCGCGGTGTAGACTGGGAATTTAACGCATGGGGCGGTTTAACAGACGGCCTTTACTTCCCCTGGGATCAGGACGATCGTGTGGCGCATAAGATTTGTGAAATCGAGCGCAAAGACAGTTACCGTGCTGACGGGTTTGTTCTGGAAGGTGGTTCCATACATACAGACGGAGAAGGCACTTTATTTGCCACCGAAGAATGTCTCCTGTCGGAAGGCCGTAATCCGCATATGAGCAAAGAGGAAATTGAAGAAACGTTAAAGGAATATCTTGGTGTCCAAAAAATCCTCTGGCTGAAACGCGGAATTTACAACGATGAAACCAACGGGCATGTGGATAATATCCTCTGCGTGGTAAAGCCCGGGACAATTATGCTCGCCTGGACGGACGATAAAAACGATCCCCAATATGAAATCAGCGCCGAAAACCTTACAATTCTGGAAGACGCAACCGATGCGAAAGGCCGTAAACTGGAAATCATCAGGATGCCGCTGCCCAGGCCGGTGCTTATTACAAAGGAAGAAAGCGGCGGCGTTGACGCAATTGAAGGTACTTTACCGCGTATGGAAGGAGACCGGCTTGCCGCCTCTTACGTTAATTTTTACATAGCAAACGGCGGGATTGTGTTTCCGTTGCTGGATGACGCCACGGACAAACAGGCGGAGGAAGTGCTGAAAAAAGCTTTCCCCGGCCGGAAAACAGTTGGGGTTTCTGCCCGCGAGATTCTGCTGGGCGGAGGCAATATCCACTGTATTACACAGCAACAGCCAAAATAATTATTTATACTGGCTAATTGCGGAGGCACGCCGTGGCAATTAAAAAGAATTTCAAACTTTTTGACTGCGTACTGGCGGTGGTATGCCTGGTTCTGGCGGTAGATGCCGCTGCGCCTGCCGCTTCGATAGGCAACAGCCAGTTTTTCTGGTGGATTTTCCTCCTTTTCTGTTTCTGTCTTCCCTATGCGCTTATGTCCGCAGAACTTGGCGTCACGTATGAAAGTGAAGGCGGTATGTACAACTGGGTAAACAGGGCGTTCGGACCAAAATGGAGCGCAAGGGTTGCCTGGTATTACTGGATTAATCTTCCGCTGTGGATGGCCTCAGGTTCAGTGCTGGTTACTGACAATCTACAGCTTATTATGGGCAGAGATCTGCCTGCATACTTAATCACCGCTTTACAACTTTGTTTTGTCTGGAGCGTGACGATTTCCAGTCTTTTAAGGCTTTCGGAAAGTAAATGGCTTCTCAATATCGGCACAATGCTTAAAATAGTTATCGTAGTTGGTCTTGGCGCAGCAGGAATTTACACAGCTTTCCAAAACGGCGTTGCAAATCCCATTACCGTGCAAAATATGCTGCCGGGCACGGATCTGCGCAGTCTGTCCTATGTTTCCATTATCATTTTTAATTTTATGGGATTTGAGGTTGTCGCCACATACGTGGACAGTATGCCAAACCCCCGGCATGATATTCCCCGCGCCATTTTTACCGGCGGGCTGGTAGTTACTGCATTGTACATGCTGGCGGCTTTTTGTATTTCCGCATCTATTCCCGTGGCAGAAATCTCGGAATCTATGGGCATTCTGGACGCGATGAGTCTTATACTTGGAGCACCGGGTTCCGGATTTATCATCGTAATCGGTATAATGATTTTGTTTGCAATGTTTTCCAATCAATTATCCTGGGTGGTCGGCGTTAATTTTGTGGCACGTTACTGCGCGCGGGACGGCGGTATGCCTGGTATCTTTGCCTTTTCCACCAAAAAAAATCAGGTACCGCTCGGCGCTGCGCTTATGGACGGCGGTCTAGCCACAGTGCTGCTGTTAATCGCCCCTTTGTTCCCTTCGGAACGGCTTTTTTGGAATTTTTTCGCCCTTAGTCTGGTAATGTTTCTGTTATCGTATGTGCCCCTTTTTCCCGCGTTTTTAAAACTGCGCAAAATGGATCCGGATATAAAACGGCCATATAAAATGCCCGGCAGCCCGAAGCTGCTGACAGTTGCTGCATGTCTGCCGCTGTTTTTATTATGCGTAACGCTGATATTCACAGTCGTACCGCTTGAATACGGCGAACTTGAAGATAAAATCCCGCTGGTGATTGGTTCCGTATTGGGGATCATTTCGGGAGAATTGGTTCTTTTACGATTAAAAAATAAAAAAGAGGTTAAGGAATGTCAAAAATCGTAATTGCTTTGGGGGGAAATGCGCTGGGAAATACGGCGGAGGAACAGCTTAACAAAAGCCAGTTGGCGGCCAAGTCGATCGTAGACCTTATCGTAATGGGGAATCAGGTAATTATAGCCCACGGCAACGGGCCGCAGGTAGGCCATATCCGTCTTGCCTTTGAACACAGTTACAAGGACGGCACTGCGCCGTTTATGCCCTTTCCCGAATGTACTGCAATGAGTCAGGGCTATATCGGTTACCATTTACAGCAATCCATTGATGAAGAACTGGTAGCCAGAGGTTACGACGAAGTGCCTGTTGTAGCAATGCTGACGCAGGTAGTGGTAGATGAAAACGATCCCGCATTTCAGCATCCAACCAAACCCGTGGGAGGATATTACAGCGAAGCGGAAGCAAAGCAGCTTATGGAAACGACCGGCTGCCCTTATGCGGAAGATTCCGGGCGCGGTTGGCGGCGTGTTGTTCCTTCGCCGAGACCGATTGATATTTACGAAAAAATAACCCTGAAGACACTGGTGGACGCAGGGCAAGTCGTCATCGCCTGCGGCGGCGGCGGTATTCCGGTGGTGTACCGCGGCAAGCGTTACATGGGTGTGGACGCGGTGATTGACAAGGATTTTGCCGCCGCAAAACTGGCCGACCTTGTCGGCGCTGATATTTTTATCATCCTGACGGCGGTAGATCGCATATATCTTAATTACAACAAGCCCAATCAGGAAGAAATTGCCGGGATGGACGTTGCTGCCGCTGCCGCATACATTAAAGCCGGGCATTTCGCACCCGGAAGTATCCTGCCCAAGGTTCAGGCAGCCTGCCTGTTTGTGGAAGGCGGAAAAAACCGTAAAGCCATTGTCGGCTCGCTGGAAAAAGCGTCTCTTGCGCTCAGCGGCGAAAGCGGAACAATCATTACATAGTACAGGTTGGATTATTTGATATGAATAACATAAATAATATACTGGCGATGCTTTCCGGAGATATTTTCTCATCAGCCCTGACTCTCAGGCTGGGTGTTGCGGCAGCTTTTGTCATTGTCCAGATTATCCTGATTTGGGTTGTAGTAATCTTTTTTCGCTGGCTGCAGAAAAAAGCTGCTTTTTTAATAAAGAAATATTCTCCTGCATTAACCATAAAGAAAATCCGTATTCTGGAAGCTGCACAAATACCGGGAGCAATATATTTTTTTATCAGAATTGTAAAATGGGTAGTAATAGCAACTCAGCTTTTCCTTACTATTCCTTTGGTATTAAGTCTTTTTGAACCAACCTCCAATGCGGCCCATGCTTTGTTGGGTTATATACTTGCCCCCATTAACAAGGTATTTACCGGAATCCTCCGCTATATCCCCAACATGATAACCATAATTGTGTTTATTGCTGTATCAAAGTATTTAATCCGATCCCTTAAATTTTTTGCCGACCGGATTGAAAAAGAAAAACTGGTTGTTCCGGGCTTTTATTCAGACTGGGCTCACCCTACTTTTAATATACTCCGTTTTTTAATCTATGCCTTTACCGTAGCGATGGTTTACCCTTACCTGCCCGGAGCGGATTCACGAATTTTCCAGGGTGTTTCGGTTTTTGTGGGCATTATCATTTCCTTTGGATCAGGCCCGGCCATAGGCAACCTTGTTGCAGGACTGGTTCTTACCTATATGCGGCCATTTAAACTCGGAGACCGCATTCAAATACAGAATATTACAGGCTTTGTGGTAGAAAAGTCTCCGGTTATTATCCGGCTGCGAACACACAAAAACGAATATGTAACCTTTCCCAACAGCATGGTTCTGACTTCAAATATCATAAACTATCACACATCCACAACCGAGCAGGGACTTATCCTGAATGCCGAGATTAGTTTCTGCTATGCATTAGCCTGGCAAACAGTACACGAAATTCTTATCAACGCTGCTTTAAAAACAAATCATATTCTGGAAGAGCCAAAACCTTTCGTGCTTCAAACCGCTTTGGAAGATTTTTATGCACGCTATCAGATCAATGCATATACCAAAACCGTGGATCTGGTACCGTCGATTTATTCGGAATTATTCGAAAACATTCAAAACGGCTTTAAAGAAGCCGGACTGGATATGACTGCAGCACATTTCAGAATTAATCTGGTTGATGACAAGCGGAATAAATAAGGCTTCCAGCAACGAGCCGCCTGTCTGCAGGATCACATAATCACTTATAAAAAGGAAAGTAAACAGGAAATCAGTACCGCTGCAGGAACGGTGAGCAACCGGGTAAACACGATCCCCGGAACTCCGGCGCTTATTGTCTCCGGCTCATTTTCCCCCAGGACATGGTTTGGAGGAATAAAGCTGCCGCCAAGCTGGGCATCAAGCGCAAGCATGGCTGCCAAAGCAACAACCGGTTTAGCCATTCCTCCGGCGATTTGTTCTCCTGCAAGGACAGCCGCGGCAATTGCAATCAATAATCCGGGTCCCAGCATGGGAGAAACAGCAGGAATAAAGCAAACTGCAAAAATGATCAATAAAGCCGGGATCGGGCCTGTCAGGAAAGCCAATTCCCTGCCAATTATATCCCCCAGACCTGTCCAAAATAAAAGGATAAAAACCGCAAAACCAAGCATAACAGACGGCGCCATTATTTTTAATACCGGCAGCATTTTCCTGCCAAGACGGGACAGCAGATCCAAAGTAAACTGCGCCGCTCTTTTTAAAAAAGGAAAAACTTTACGGGCTATAACAAGCAACTGCTCTGAAATTAAACGTATAGCTTTGCCCAAAAAGGCAGAAACTTTTTTGGCTGTAACAAACAACTGCTGTTTAAAATTGTCCGGCATTATCCCTCTCCGATATGGTGGTTTCCGAAGGCATGGTTGCCAAAAATTGCTGTATAGCAGGTACATCACTTACTTCAGACGCCATTTTTTTGGTTACTGCTTCTACTGCCTGAATCAACGCTCCTTTCTGCCTGGAAAGCTTTTGCGGTTTAAAGCGAAAAAAGAGACGCCATAATCCCAGGTCACGGCGATCGGCTTCCATGCCCAACCGGCGCAGTTCTTCCAGGGAAAGGCCTGAATAATCCAGCTTTTCCTTAAAACGAACAAAAATCGAATATCCGCGCATGGATTGAACGGTAATCGCCGCATTTGCTCTTGTGTCATAAACCAGAATAAGAATTTCTCCCGGTGTAAAAAGGCCGCGTCTTTGACCAATACCCAAAATACCCTTGCCAAGCCACTTTCTGATCATTTTTTGATACTGCCGTACCTGAAAAAAATATCCCAGAATATTTTGCAGAGACAAGAGCGTAAAAATTACCAATAGTAAAACAAGCTGCTTTCCGATACAATCCTCCGGAATCTTTAACGGAAATTATCTATAATATAGAATTTAGTAAATTTAAAAAAAATTTTCTAGACATCAGGGTTTAAGAAAACTGTTTTTTATATTATATTGTGTTTAAGGAATAACTTATATGAACATTTTTAATGAAGAATCTGCTGTCCGTTTCGGAGACATTGATCAAAGCGACAGCCTGACCATTGCTTCCACTTTTGATCTGTTTCAGGAAGCGGCAATAAACCATGCCGAAATTCTCGGCGTTGGAAGAGAGGAAATGAAACAAAGCGGTAATGTCTGGATACTTTCCCGGCTTTCGGTTTTTATGGCCTGCCGTCCCCTGTTCAAAGAAAAAATAATAACCCGAACCTGGCCCCGCAGTACAAATAAATTATTTGCGATCCGCGATTATGATATCCACTATTCCGCCGATATTTCAGGCAGAGAAAACGGCCCTTGCAGCGATAATGTTCTGGTCCGGGGCAGAAGCGCCTGGCTGGTTGTCGACATCGAAAAGCGGCGGCCTTTACGTCCCCAGATGGCTGCGGAAAAGCTGCCGCCCAACGAAGGGATCAACGCTTTACCGGGAGAAAACCTGCAAGGCAACGACCCGCCGCCGTCCCTTGTTACACGGGATTTTTCTGCAACAGAACCAATTCTGCGCCGGGCCTGTTATTCCGACATCGACTACAACGGTCATGTAAATAATACACGGTACATTCAGTGGATTCAGGATTTACTTGATCCGGAAATCCTGAACCATGCAAAACAAATCAGGCTGGATATCAATTATCTTGCCGAAGTCCTGTACGGAGAAACCATAGGCTTGTACCTTTCGGCCGTAACAGCAGAAGACATAAACAAAGACAGTCCGCTATACCGCCAAACTCCCCTGCCTTGTACGGCAGCCCATGCCATAGAAGGCCGCCGGGGATCGGGCGCCGAAGCTGTTCCGGTATTCCGTGCGGAACTGAGAATGGGTTAGCTGCACATTGCAGTTTCATTCCAGTGGTTCAACATGAATTGTTGTAACCATGCCGAATTTATCTTGTATTCTTTCTTCTATAACAGACGCAATTCTGTGCCCTGTCTCTATGGTTAAATGTTTTCTAAGCCTGATATGCAGTGTCAATTCCTGATGTAAAACATAATTATGAAGATGAAAATGATGTATTTTTAAATCATCATGGTAAGCATTGATAATTTCGCCGGTAATTCTGTTTATTAAATCGTCACCGGGTTCTTCGCCTAAAATTTTTGTAATTGTTTCTTTTGTTATTTCAAATGCAACGTAAAAAATCATTAAGGCAATAATTATTCCCAGCACACTGTCTATCCACCAAAACTTTTTTGCAAATAAAATTCCGATTAACACAACCACCGATGATAATGCGTCTGTTCTGTGATGCCAGCCATCCGCCCTGACAATCAGATTTTCGGTTTTTCGCCCCAAATAAAATGCATATTGAGCAAGCAATTCTTTTACAACTATTGAAACTATTGTTACAATAATTGCTATAACTCCAAATTCAACATGTTCTTTGTTGTTAAATCTAGCTATTGAGTTTCTGAAGAATTCATAGGCGATAATACCCAGAAAAAATGCTATAAAAAGGGAAGCGATATATTCCCACCTGCCATGCCCGAAAGGATGCTTTTTATCGGCTCTTTTGGATGATAATTTTGCGGCAGCAACTACTACGATTGAACTAAAAGAATCGGAAAGCGTATGCCAGGCATCTGCAATCAGTGCAATTGATCCGGTAACAGCACCTGCCCATATCTTGAGTATAAACAATATCAAATTCATAATTATTGATACTATGCCCTCTATATATTGAGCTTTTGATTTATCCATAACCGAAACTTATTATTTATATAAACGAAAATGATTATTTGTCAAGCCGTCAGGATGTTTCCATAGAATTGGTATGTTATGGTATACTGATTTTATGACAAGCAGAAACATAAAGATAATTGATAAAGGCCGGGTTGTTTGCATTCCGGAAGATATGGATAATACTCCGCTTAAAGAAGAAGAAATACTTGTCAGAAACGAAGCGTCGCTGATAAGTACAGGCACGGAACTGTCCAGGGTATATGGTCTTAAAAAAGGAGTCGTCTATCCGGTGTATCCCGGCTATGCTTCCATTGGAAGGGTGGAAGATGCGGGAGGCAGCGCCGGTTTTTTCAGGGGAGACAGGATTCTTTACAGCGGTCCTCATCAGGAATTTTTCAGGTTTCCTGCAGAATCAATGAGCAGCCTGGGAATGGCAATTAAACTGGGAAGCGAATTTGACGAACTTGACAACATTGATGCAAGTCTTATTCACCTGGGCCTTGTGGCAATGAACGGCATACTTCCTGCAGAATTAAAACTCGGAGATACGGTTTGTGTTTTCGGTCTTGGCATAGTAGGGTTATTAACAGCCCTGCTCTACCAGGCTTCCGGCGCCCGGGTATTGGGAGTTGATACCGTAGAAAACCGTGCAGTTCATGCAAAAAATGCCGGCTTGCAAAATGTTCTTTTTGCACCAGTTGAGGAACAGGTAAAAGCCGCAATCGGTTTTTTGGAGAACGAGCCTGACATCACCGTAGATGCAACAGGCCGTTCCGAAGGAATCATCAATGCAATAATGTGCTGCGGAAAAAACGGCCAGGTTTTATTGCTCGGTTCACCCAGAGAGGATTATTCCTGCAATGTTACCGGTGTTTTTAGCCGCCTCCATATGAACATGATTACCCTGATCGGCGCCTTTAACGGCCGCTATCCGTATTACCGGAAAGAAGGAAGCCGCGAATCAATCGAACGGAATCTTATAAGCTTTGCCGCATTGATAAAGAAAGGAATAATAAAACCCAGGCAGATTATCAGCCATGTATTAAAGCCCGAAGCTGCTATGGAAGCATACGATGGTCTATACAATCATCCTGATACTTACTATTGCGCTGCTTTTGACTGGAGGCAGGAAAACTTCCAATAACTGAAGTGCTAAGAAACTCCCTGTAGATTTTGTACCGCAGAAATACCGGGATCATTCTGATCCTGCCTGCTGCGCTGAATCCTGAAGAGCAAACCTGATCCCCAGACACTGGTCCGGTTACGGCCGTTTTCTTTTGATTGATACAAAGCTTCATCGGCCCGGGAAATTATTTCATCAGCATTGGTATCCATACTGCTGTCAAAACTTACCAATCCCAGGCTGATTGTTACCTGAGGCAGCGGAGTTTCCCAGGGTACTTTCATCGCCGCTACCGACATACGCAGCCGTTCCGCTACCGTCCATGCGACTTGACGCGGAGTATTGATCAGCAATATTGTAAATTCCTCTCCGCCAAAACGCGAAGGAATATCTCCGATCCGCAAAGATTGCTTAATGGAATGTGCAAGGGTTTCCAAAACACGGTCTCCTGCCAGGTGCCCGTAGGTGTCGTTAAATATTTTAAACTTATCCACGTCCATAACCAAAAGCGAAGAAACAGCCTCTTCTCTCTTGGTTCTGGCTATTTCTTCGGAAAGACGCGTTAAAAAATAACCGTGATTATAAAGCCCTGTCTTAACATCTCTTACCGAATGTTCATAATGAAGGTTATTTTGCACAGCCTGTGAAAGAAAAGACATTAACTGTTCAAGAAAAAATAGTTCTTCAGGGGTATAGCCTTTGGAAATCATTTTTCTTCCAATTATGACAACGCCGTAAAGACCAAAAGGCCCCATTATCGGAATAAGAAGTTCAGGATCAAGCGCTTTTAAACCACTAAGAAGTACAGGATCAAGGTTGTTTTCCTGAAATTCAAATATTTCATAAGCTACAGGCTTTGGAAACCGCGTAAAAAAGGGAACAAAAGGCGCGATTGTCTGAATAGGCAGGTTAATTTCCACCGGTTTATAATTTTTATAGCTTTTTATGATTACATCACTACGGTTTTGATGAGGTTTCCACAAAAAAGTAATAAATGAAGGTAAAAACCGATCAGAAATCCTCCAAACCGCAGCGTCCAGTATTTCTGTAACAGAAATCTTGTTAAAAATATCAACAGCGCCGGAAAGAAGGTTACTGCAATCCAGTAATTCTTTGTTAAGCCTCTCGATATGTCTGAATACCCCAATTTCATCCAAAAATTTATAATTTTCGACAACTTGAGGGCTGGAAATAAAATCAAGGTTATCTATTTCTGCATTCATGTTATTGAATACCGGTCAGCAATAGCGCCGCGCCATTCTGTCTTTTTTTCCTTGTCTTCCCATTCCAGAATCTTTTTGGAATCACGTCCCCGGGGTCTGCGCCTGCCCCGGTTATCTCGTCCGTTCACCCTTCCCTCCTCCCGGAATTCCGGTGATTTCATTGCTCAGAACCTGGGCAATCCGCTGAATAGCTTCAAACAGATAATCCTCATCGTTAATTTTTTGCTTGAGAAGATTTATTTTATTTGGCAGGTCATTTTCCTTTAGGGGAAAAATATCCTCTTCCACCGTAATCATGTAGACTCCGTAAATGCTGATACCAGGTGGACCACCGGTTCGCCGGGCTGTAAAAAGACAATATCGAACCGTATCGATCTATACTTATATTTTCGATGGACGGCAAGGAAATACTTAGCAGTTTCTATAATGCGGCGCTGCTTTTTTTGGGTTATCATATACTCCAGATTTTCCAGTCCGTTTGCCGGCCAGTTCTTTACTTCCACAAAAACCAAATCTTCCCTGTCCAGTAAAACCAGATCAATTTCGCCTGTTTTGTACCTGATATTCCGGCCAATAAGCTGCATACCTTTCTCCTGCAAAGCTAGTGCGGCCTGCGATTCTCCTTCCGCTCCTATCATTCGGGCAGTTTTAGCCACGTCCTTTGGAAATTTCCTTGGGATCCAGAGCCCGGGCAATAAAAAGGCTCTTTTCGGTAAGAAGATCTATTACTTCGCCTTCATCCTGCCTGAACATTTTGCCAAATTCATCGATTAATATGCGGATCTTGGGGCGTAATGGGGCATCTCCCTGCACTTCCGTAACTCGTGCTATAACACCGTTATTCAGCAAAATTATGGAACCAATGGGATAAATCCCCATAGTTTTAATAAAAGCCTTCAAAATATCCGGATCAAAACGTCTGGAATTATCGGAAAGCAGATTTTTCATGGCCTGGTAGCCCATCATGGAGTTCCGGTAAGGCTTTTCGCTGACCATAGCCTCAAAAGCATCGGCTACAGACACTATTCGTGCGCCAATTTCAATATCGGAACCCGAAATACGTCTGGGATAACCTTCTCCATCCCATCTTTCATGATGCTGCAAAGCCACCAAACCTACATCTTCGGGATAAAGCAGCTCTTTGGTAATAATTTTATAGGCATACAAAGGATGGGCCTGCATACGCTGGAGCTCTGCCTCGGAGAGCCCTCCGGATTTATCAGTAATTTCTTTGGGCAGCCGTAGCATTCCCACATCGTGCAGCAAAGCGCCGGTAACGATTTGCATTACCTTATGGTGGGTAAACTTCAGTTCCATAGCGATAAGGGAGGCTAAAATAGCAGTATTAATCGAATTCTTTGCCAGCATATGACCATGAACTTCACCGCCCAGGATAAAGCCAATAATATGGTCACGTTCATCTCTGACCGCCTGAAGCAGCCGGCCGGTAAGGTTATCTACCGTCCGTATTTCCACAGAAACTCCGGAGCCAATATTGGAAAAAACCGAATCAAGCCGTTCAATAAGATCGATATAGCTGCGGTATGCTCCCTTGTTTTCCTGAACATCAACCAAAGAAAGAACATTCCCCGCAGTTTTTTTTGCGCCGCCTGAAAGACCCGGAAGAGCATCATCTTCAAAAACAGCTTCCGGAATTTCTTCCTTAACAGGTTCAAGGACCGGTTCGGCAGCAGCCGGCTGAACAGGTTCCCCGTCTGTAGAAACAACGTCATAACCCCAGTTAATCAGACGATCGATATCTTTCTTGCGGATGGCAATGCCGGCAGGAACCAATAGATTATTTCCTTCTATGTACACTGGGGCAGAAAAAACCATACCTGGGGTAAGGGTCTTTACTTCGATCTTTTTCATAGCTTTTTCATCCCGTTCTTCCAAATGATTCATTTTCCCTTGCTAACACAAAGGCAAGTATCTTTGCCGCCGCCTCCCAGCACCAGGGAGGAATATAATCCCCCGGTTTAGCAGCTTCAAGTAAAGAAGCAAGCCCTGGATTCTCCACTATGGCAATACCGGCTTTACGAGCTTCTTCCAGAATACGTTCAGCTTCCCTGCCTTTGCCGGTAACCAAAAGCAACGGCGCCGGATCGGGCGGAGTATAGGCAATTGCTGCTGCCTTTTTTCCTGGATCTATTCTATACCTCCTCATCCACCGATCGCAAGTGATCTTCCCGCAACTCGGCAAAAAGAAGCGGTTTTTCCATAATTTCTACCCTGTCAAGAGGTATATCCAGGGTCTTTGCCAAATCCTTCTTCAGCCGCTTTTTTTCCGATGGAGAATGCGCTGCCGTTTCGGAAAAAACGCTCACCCGGCAGCCCGTTAAAAAAGCTTCGTCTGCCAAAGCCAATTTTGGCTTTTCCAGGCTGATAAACCAGCGCCTTTGGTTTTCTACTTCGGTTAAGGTTGCTGTATTCCTTACATTAATATCTGCCGTTAAGCGTTCAACAATAACAGATTCCGCAGAAGAAATGTCATTTTCATATAATAATATTCGCAAAGAAACATTTAATTCAAAGTCAAACTGATTAAAAGAAAAAGGAATTACTATCCAGCGGCCTTTTTTTCCGGGAATTCGGTTTATCAGGTCCAGCAGAGGCTTTTCGTTAAGGATTTCTGTTACCTGATGCTTTAAACTGCCGCCTGTCGTATCTTTTTGCCTTCCGTTATCTTTACGATGTCCATTTTGTGAAGATGAACCTCCGCCCTCCGGGTTCTGCGAAGTGTCCTGGTTTTGCTGCCCTCCGTCTTCCCTGTCATGTATCTGCCGGTTAATTTCCGGCTCTTCCGTACTTTTACCGGTAAAACTCTTTATTGAACCTTCAATAGCGGCTGCATATTCGCCAAGAACTTTTTTATCAAGTTTTAGTCCTTTATCCGCTGCAGCAGACGATCCCAGTACAGCGGCTTCCCGAAAGGCAGTTCCTTTCCCGGTCAGGCTCAGAACATCTTTTCTAAGCGAATTAAGAAATTCTGGCTCCAAAGGAAGGGAAAAGAAACGGGCAAAAGCAATTATTGATCGTGATAGATTATCCTGCGGCAGTTTAAGCGCGGAAAGAAGATTTGTCAGGTTTGCTCCCGGCAAAGCAGCCGGTCTTGCGGGAGAAGGTACAGGTTTAGTTGCGGCAGCAGTCAGGTTAGCAGAGCCGCGAACAGCATTGCCGGTATTTTCTGTATTTTTTTTTGAAATATAAGAACTTTTTTGGGCTTCGCTAAAGATTTTCACTGCAAATCCCCAAAATTGCAGCCCGGAACGCTCATGGTCATTCCTTTGTCCTGATTTGCTTTACTATTGTTACAGCTGTTTCGCAGGCTGCAGTTATGGCCCGGAAGTCTCCTGCATTGATGTGTTTACGTTCACAGAGCCAACCGCCGCCTACGGCAAAAACCTGGGGGATAACGAACTCAGAAAGGTTTTTGTTATCAAATCCTCCGGTGGGCATAAATTTAATCTCCGGAAAAGGGCCGGAAAGAGCCTTAATTGCCGCTATTCCGCCGTAAACCTGAGCGGGGAAGAATTTTACTACATCAATACCTGCTTTAAGAGCGTTGATTATTTCTGTAGGAGTTACACAGCCGGGAAATACCGCTATCTCGTTTTTTTGGCAATATTCAACAATTTCGCTGTCAAAGCCGGGAGACACAATAAAATCTGCTCCGCAGGAAACCGCTTCCCGGCATTTATCCAGAGAAAGCACGGTTCCGGCGCCTATAAGGAGATCGGGGTGCGAATGGCGTGCATTCTCTATAGCTTTTAATCCCGCTTCGGTACGAAGGGTTATTTCCATTATTTTTACACCTCCGGCCAACAGTGCTTCCGCCGTAACCCCTGCCTTATCAGCATCGTCCATTGTTACTACAGGAATTAAAAAATTTTCACCGATTTTTTCTTTTACTGTCATTTTATTCCTCCATATATTATATCCTATATGTGATATGATACAGGAAATAATGAAAATATTGGTTACACCCACATCTTTTACTCCGGATAAAGGCGGCCCGGCTCTGGAACTTTTGCAGTCCTTTTCCGAAGATCTCGTTTTTAATCCGCAGGGAAAACCTCTGTCTGAGGATGAGCTTATTCCCCTGCTCTCAGGCTGTAAAGGTTATATTGCCGGTCTTGATTTTGTTACCCGGAAAGTAATGGAAAACTCCCCGGATTTGAAAGTCATTTCCCGTTACGGCGCCGGTGTTGACAGGGTAGACCTTGACGCTGCAAAAGAGAAAGGTATTGTTGTCTGCAATACTCCCGGCGTAAACGCCAATGCCGTTGCAGACTTATCCTTTGCCCTGCTCCTCTGCATTGCCCGCAAAGTGCCTTTTCTCGATAAGCAAACCAGGGAAGGCCAATGGCTCCGGTCAACAGGCTTTGAACTCTATGGGAAGACCATTGGTATTATTGGACTCGGTGCTGTGGGCAAAGCAACCGCCAAGCGGGCATCGGGATTTTCCATGAAAACAATGGCCTACGATCCCTTTATCAACAGGGAATATGCCCAGGCAAACGGCATTACCATCGCAACTTTTGATGAAGTCATTAAAGAAGCGGACTTTATTTTCCTCCATCTGCCGCTTACCGATAGAACCAGGAGTATCATAGGGGCAGAAACTATGAGGACCATGAAGAAAGGCGCTGTTATTATTAACACAGCCCGGGGCGGTCTTATTGACGAAGACGCCGCCTATGAGCTTCTTAAATCCGGCCATTTGGGTGGTTTGGGTCTTGATGTATTCGAGGCAGAACCTCCCGGCTCTTCGCCACTTTTTACCCTGGATAATGTTGTGATTACCCCACATACAGGCGCTCATACTGCCGAAGCTACGGCTGCTATGGCCGAGGTATCGGTAAAAAACCTTATCGACGTGTTATCGGGAAAAGACTGTCCAAATGTTGTAAAATAATGCTGTCAACCAGTGCAAACAAGGCATGTAAAAGAAAATTTATCTCAAAATATTTCGCGCAGAGGCACGGAGGCGCAAAGGAAGGCGCTATATTCGAAAACTAAAATTCCCCTGGAAATCCCGCTCTTTTCAAAGCAATCTGTGATCTGACATCCAGTTTGCCGCAACTGAAAAACTGAGTGTACCTATTATTATTTATGTCTATTTCAAAACGAATTTTCGCTTCATCCTCAAGTGTAACCATTGTAAGATTACTACAATTCGCGAAAGCCTGAAACCCGATTACGGTTATGCTTTTAGGAATGGAAATTGAAATAAGATCTCTGCAATCAGCAAAGGCACCTGTTCCGATAGCCCTGACGCCTTCAGGTATAATAAGCGAAGTAAGCTTATAACATCCGGCAAAGGTTCTTGTTCCGATTGTTGTGATGCTATTTGGTATATTAATCGAAGTAAGGTTTGTACAACCATTAAATGCACTTTCGCCGATTTTTGTCACGCTGTCCGGTATTGAGATCGATACAAGACTGGTACAACCAGCAAATGCTCCATCACCAATTACCGTTACACTATTTGGTATGGTAACCGAAGTAAGTTTGATACAATTTCTAAATGCACCGCGACCGTATCCAGACATTGCGCCATAAATGGTATTAACCGTATCTGGAATAATGACTTCTATAATATTTTTGTTTCCCAGAAACGCCGTTTCTCCAATTGTCCGAACAGGTATCCCTTCAATTTCATCGGGAATCACCACCTTTATCGCATTACCTGAATACCCTGTGATGGTAATGGCATCGGCGTTTCTGCTAAGGTCGATTTTGAAATCATTGGGGGTTTGAGTATAAAGAAATGTACCCAAAATCAACAAGATCACAACGAAGAAAATACGCTTATTTTTCATCTTTTACGCTCCTTGTTTCAATAAACTTTCCAACATTTGGGTTATCACTTGCCGTATCATGAGCAAAGGCGAGAGCCTGTAAAACGCTGAGGATATGATCCTGCTTCTCCTCCGACAACAGGGAGAAATCACGAGTCACCTTGTCCAGCCTCTCTTCTTTGGTCATACTCCAATTCTCTATGTGAGTATAATACCTCAAATAGTGAAGTTTGTCAACGAAAATTCTCATTTAGTGAAAATACTGTCTTGTTTTGTGAGCTTTATATGAGCTATAATTGATGGATATGACCATGAATGAGCGGATCAAACATCTCAGAACCACCCTCCAACTGTCTCAGGCTGAGTTCGCCAAGGCTATTTTCATCAGCAACGGATATATCGCTGAGTTGGAGAGCGCCAACCGGAAGGTCAATGACAGGATTGTCCACCTCATATCACTGACCTTCGGGGTAAGCGAGGTATGGCTTAAACAGGGTACGGGGAATATGTTCTTCGCAACCCCATCAGAAAAACTCCAACGCCTGACCAGCCTTTTTAATGACCTCCCCCCCAAATTTCAGGATTACGTGATGATACAGATCGAACAATTGCTTGCTATTATTGAAAAAGACTATGAATAGAAGGGCAAAATTACCAGCAATTCGGAGGGAAATATGATAGTAAGAAATTTACAAGAAGAACCTCACCCGCCAAAATGCGGCTGTGAAACTTGGATTCACCATTGGGAAAACAATAGTGGACGAAGAGCAGGTATTTGTTCAGTTTTGGACTGTGAAAAACCAGCCGATGTTGGCGGTCACGTTCAAATAATTGAGACTGATGATAAAAACTTGTTATTGCTACAAGCCAGCAAAGATAACAGATGGTATATAATACCTATCTGTACCGGACACAACCTAAAGTATGGAGAAAAATATGAAGTAAAGCCTGGTACATATCCGGTTTCTATAGAAAAGACAGATTCTTGCGGCAAATAGAAGAAATGAGAGAATATTTCCGAGATTTTAATTCTTTAGTATAATATAAAAAGACTTGAAAAAATGTTTCAGTCTTCTAGTTACTCGTAAATCTTTGCGTCTTTGCGAGAGGTCTTTTGAATTGAATTTGCCTTACGCTGTGGTGTTAGCGCTGGATTCTTGCAGAGCCGCCTTTGGCAAAAGTCTCGACCTGATCGGCGCTGACCATGGAAGTATCTCCCGGAGTTGTTGTAAGCAAGGCGCCGTGTGCCCATCCAAGTTTGAGCGCCTCTTCGGGGTCTTTGCCGGACATAAGCCCGTAAAAAAGACCCGAGGCGAATCCGTCACCGCCGCCTACCCGGTCGTAAATGTCCAGTTCGCAGGCAGGGGCCTGGCAGCTCTTGCCATCCAGCCAGAGTACGGCGCTCCAGGAATGCCGGTTGACGGAATAAACCTCCCTCAGTGTGGTTGCAACAGCCTTGATATTGGGGAAATCTTTTATAACGTTTTCTATCATACCGAAAAAGGCCGAAGGATCGAGTTTGCCTTTGGACTCTACATCCTGGCCTTTGAGTCCAAGTCCTTTCTGAAGATCCTCCTCATTGCCGACAAGGACATCTACATACGAGGCGATCTTACGAAGGATCCTGGCGGCTTCTTCTTCGGCCTGAGCCGGCGAAAGTCCCCGTTCTGCGGCGGCAGCCGCCCAGAGTTTGGCCCGGTAATTCAGGTCAAAGGAAATAACAGCTCCGGCCTTTTTTGCGGCCTCCATCGCTTCGATTACCAGTTCTGATGTGGTGGGGGAAAGGGAAGCAAAAATACCGCCCGAATGAAACCATCGCACAGATCCCTGTCCAAAAATAGCGTTCCAATCAAAACTTCCGGGCTTTAATTGCTGGGCCGCTTCGTTGGCCCTGTTATAGAACACCACCGGCGCCCGTACCCCATATCCCCGGTCACTCCACACAATGCCCATGTTAGGCCCTCTAACACCGTCATGGACAAAACGTTTGTAGTAGGGAGTAACCCCGGCCTTCCGCACATCAGCCTCAATACGCTGGCCGATAGGATAATCCACCATTGCAGTGGCAACGGCAGTCCGCATACCAAAACAGGAGGAAAGGTTCTTGGCTACATTGTATTCCCCGCCGGCAACATGAAGGGTATAGGTATCCGCCTCTTTAAAGGGAACGACATCCGGATCCAGCCGGGTTATCAAGGCTCCCAGGGCCAGTAAATCGTGGGTCGAGCCGCCTGCAGCCGGGATAGATAAAGGCGCCATGGGAACTAAGCTGTGCTTTTACTGGGCACTGGCGCTGTTTTCGGGCGCAGCCTTGGGTTTTGGGCGTTTTTTAACGATAAGTTCTTTTATCTTGGCAGCCTTGCCGATCTTGTCGCGGATGTAGTACAGTTTGGCCCGGCGGACTCTTCCGGGCCGCACGAGTTCTACTCTGGCAATCCGGGGCGAATGAATGGGGAACACCCTTTCAACTCCGACACCGTAGGAATTTTTACGAACGGTAAAGGTCTTTCCAACACCGGAATTCTTCATGGCAATTACCAGTCCTTCATATATCTGGATACGTTCGTTTTTCCCTTCCACAATTTTAAAATGGACCTTAACCGTGTCTCCGATCTTAAAATTATCCAGCTCTGTCTTCATCTGTTCAGCTTCAATCGCCTTAATCTCGTTCATCGTTTTTCTTTCCTTCCTCTATAAGTTTCACGGTTTCGGCATCAAAAAGTCCTTCCCACAAGCCCTGTTCCACAAGCTCAGGCCGGACAGCAAGGGTTTTTTCCACCCGCTTCTTCAGACGCCATTTCCGTATGTTTTCATGATGTCCCGACAGTAAAATTTCAGGAACCTTTATTGTATCAAAAATTTCAGGCCGTGTATACTGGGGGTATTCCAAAAGACCTCCGCCAAAGCTTTCTTCTTCAAGTGACTGCGCTGTAATTACTTTGTCCACCAGTCTGTACACGGCATCAATAACTACAAGCGCCGCAGTTTCACCCGAAGACAGAACATAATCTCCCACAGAAAGCTCTTCATCGACATAAGTATCAATAATCCGCTGATCTATGCCTTCATAACGGCCGCAAACAAGTACAAGCTCCTCCATAGCAGCCAGTTCTTCGGCCCGCTTTTGGGTAAAAGGCCTCCCCGATGGGGATAAATATATTACATGGGGAATAGCATCATCCTTATTTTCCTCACGCCAAGGCGCAGAGCTCGCGGAGGCTCTTTCGTTAATATCAAATTTCAAGTTCTTCTCTGCGTCCTCTGCGTCTCTGCGTGAAAATTTTTGAGACATATCAACGCCAACTGACTCCAGGGCGCGGCTTAGGGGTTCGGCCAGCATGAGCATTCCCGGCCCGCCGCCATAAGGGGCGTCATCGCAGGTTTTATGTTTATCCAGGGCAAAATCCCGTATATTCACAGCTCTGTACCGGATAATCCCCTTGTCCAGCGCTTTAGCCATGATTGAACTGGCAAAGTATGCGTCTGTAATTTCCGGAAACAGGGTTAAAACAGAAAATTTCATTCCAGAATCCAGGTATTCAACAGCTCCACTGTGCCTGCTTTCAGATCAATTTTGCCAAAAAATTCATTCCGGAAAGGAACAAGCTTTTTTTCTCCATTGACCAGAACCAGTTCAGCCAGAAAACCGCCGCCGCCTTCAAAGAGATCGCTTATAGTTCCCGCGGTTTTTCCTTGAGAAACCACTTCCAGGCCCCGGAGGTCTTCAATATAAAATTCATCCTCTTTAAGAGGTGCTGAGCCTTCTCTGGGAATAAGAATCTCTGCACCCTTTAATTCCCTGGCTGCTTCCGGGCTGTCTATCCCTTTAAGCTTAACAGAAAGCGGAGAACCAAATACTTCTTCAATTGCATATTCTTTTTCCAGCTCTCCCTTGCGGAGTGTTACTTTTTGCAGTTTTAAAAGGTGATTATCTTCTCCGGACAGGGATTTGACTTTTACCCGCCCTGCAAGGCCAAAGGGAGCGCCCAGAATGGCAGTAACAAAGCGTTCAGTCATTTTTCTAACCCGGCGCTCTACCAGAAGGAAACGTTCTAGTCCAGTATTTCCAGAACTGTATGTTTTCCGCTTTTGGCTGTGGCGGCCTGCAGTACGGTACGCATGGCTTTGGCAATGCGTCCGTGTTTGCCGATTACTTTGCCAATATCATCAGGAGCAACCCTGAGTTCCAGAATGGTGGATTTTTCTCCTTCGACAAGGTTTACGTTAACATCGCCGGGGTTATCAACCAGGGATTTGGCGATATATTCGATTAAATCTTTTTCCATTGTTATTCCGCCTTCATTTTACAGAGAAATTCTTTTTGTTCAGAATATCCCGTACCGTATCTGTTACTGTAGCACCGTTTTGAATCCAGGTTTTAACCTTATCGGCATCGAATACTATCTGTTTGTCCTCGGCTTCGATGGGATGGTAGTAACCCAGCTCTTCAATGGTTTTTCCGTCTCTTGGGGCGCGGTTATCCATTACCACTATCCGGTAATAGGGCCGCTTTTTGGTCCCGAATTTTTTGAGCCTAATCCTTGCGCCCATACAACAATCCTCCTACTATATTACAACCGCTCAACGGGTAATGTACACGTGGAATTTGTAATATAACCGAAAAAATGACTCTGGTCAATTACTACAATCAGCATGAGGAAGGATATTGTCGTTCAAGGGTGATTATTTTTCAACTATGGAATAGGCAACTCGCCAGCACAATTCCGGCCTTAATCACGGTCGCTGATACTTACCGTTTATGTTCCGAATTCGCGCAGTATATTGTGGCTAATCCGTATTATTCGAAAGTCTGGGGAACCTCACTTCTTTTTTTTTGCCGGCTGTATTTCAGAGAGTTCCTTTACACTTCGGATTAATTCGCTGTCCTCGCGTATTTCGCTTATTGGAGCAGGGATCCTGTATGTCCAGTTAAATTCATTTATGGTACCCGGAACATTAATTCGTTCCGAAGCGGGGTCGGCTGCATACCACTTTTTGGATAAATGGAGCAGATCCTGGATCTGGAAAACACGGAACCGGGAGGCGGCAGCTGCGGCATACTTCAGGAATATCATTGCTGTACCGGGATTGTACACTTTGGGCAGTGAAGGTTTTCCGATAAAACCGGCAAAAGCTTTCTGATCAGCTTCGCCGTCCCACCATTCACGCAGGGTTGAACTGTCATGTACTGACGGAGTACAGACGCTTTGCTCGGGATACTCCTCAAAAGGCACATAAGGCTGTTCTTCTTCATCCCAAAGACGGCACCAGCGAATTACTCTAAGCCCCAGTATTTTTAACTGGGAAAGAACCCGCGGCACACACTCCGGTACTGCTCCCAGATCTTCCGCACATGGAAGCATAGAAGAAGATTCGATTAACACCGAAAGAAGCTTTTTCCCTTCTTTTTCCCATATCTTTTCCGACTCAGCCTGCCGCTTTAAAAGAACCTCTTCCAGTGCAAGCTTTTCTTTTTCCGAAAGAGAAGTATAAGCACGGGAATCGCGGTAATACCATACAGGAAAATAATTCCCCTTTTCATATTCATAAAACAACCGGTTATGCCAGGCTTTAATCAACACCTTTTCAGTAACAGGCCGTAGACCCAAAGCACAGATGCTTTTTTCTCCCTTAATGCTTTCCTTAAAAAGGAAGAGTTCTTCGTTGCCAATCCGTTCGAGGGCAAGATCGAAAACCAGCGCTGCTTCCGAGGAAATTTCCCCCGCGGAAGTTGGATGTCCCCAGTTGTCCCGTAAGCCGTCCCAAATTTCTTCTGTAGGGATATGAGGCATGGAAAGCCAGCGTATCCGTTCTTTGGTGAATTCCAGCTTTTCCAGATCCTTTCGGGTAACCGGAGTATACGGAACAAAACGGCCCAGTGCGGAAGAAGTATCGTACCGGGAAGAAGCCCAGATACGGAAAAATCCCAAAACATGATCGATACGATAGGCACCATAGAATTTTTCTGCAGCTTTTAGCCTCTCCTTCCACCAAAGGTAATTATTTCCGGCCTGGGTTTCCCAATTATAAATCGGGAAACCCCAGTTCTGGCCTTCCGAGTTGTACATATCGGGCGGAGCTCCTGCGGATAACTCGGAATGAAAAACATCACCGTTGATCCAGTGATCGCAGGAATCTTCGTTCATTAAAATGGGAATATCCCCCTCAAGCAAAATACCCATGTCCCGTATTGCCTTTGCCGCCTTGGAAAACTGGCTGTCCAGAGCATTCTGCAACCAGGCCCAAAATAAATGCTCTTCTTCCAAGGCCGGATCATTCCATAACTTCTCTATATCTTTCTTGCATACTTCACGATGCGTTTCCCATTCTTTCCAACTTTTTTCCTGGTTGGATTCTTTTAACCTTCGAAATACCGCATAGGATATAACCCATGAATTTTCTTTTATCCATTTGGCAAGGCTGCCGGTTTTTGCATCTTTCAGAATAACCTTTTTATTACTTCCGTAGATTTTCCGCAGCAATTCCATTTTTTCTTTTAAAAGCTCATAGTAGGGAAACCGTTCTTTCCCGCCGTATTTTTTTCCCAATGTTCCGATTTCACCGGAAAAAGGAGCTGCTTCTTCCAGGGCGCTAATTCTTATATACAGGGGATGAAGGGCAAAGGCAGTAAGGGCGCTATAAGGCGAGCTTTCGTAACCCGTATCGTTTACCGGAAGGATTTGAATAAGCCCTATACCCATATCAGCACAAAGACCGGCAAATTCAATTAAATCCAGGAATTCTCCTACGCCGGTACTTTCGCCGCTTCTTAAAGCTCCCACGGGTACCACTACTCCAATACGTCTTTTTTGGTTAGATGCGTCTGCGAAACCGGTTCCATCGCTTTTTGCCATGTTTTTTCTCCTGATACAGTATACCACATAATTCAGAAACGGTCAGTGAGGTTCATCGTTGACAGAAAAATGATTATAAATCAAGCTGATACTATCACCTATCAATATATAAAGTGTTCAGGTTATCTTATGGAAGGAAAACTAACTATACTAAATCCATTCCTGCAACATGTATAATTACGCCGTGTACAATCAACTCTTTTCGTCTCTGTTCTTTTTCAACAGCCTGATAAAATCCAAAGCAAATTTTTGATCATCCGGCAATAGTTCATCAAAAATGCGCAATACAGAACGTTTTGTAGGATTGGAAAAAAAAGGCGCTGTTTTTTCTCTGTCAATGTCCTGCCCGTTTATCAAATATTCAACCGTCACGCCCAGAGCGGCGGCTATTCGGACTGCTGCGTCTACTGGAGGCATCGAACCTTGTTTGCCAAGATAAGTATTGAGCGCTCCTTTAGCCACTTTAGCTTTTACAGCCAACTCTTTAACTGTCAAACCTTGATAATCAAGCTCTTCTCTCAAAGTTTTTCGGAAAACATACTCCATATAGTATTAATACAGTAATTACCAGACAGCTATTGACAAAATATAGTAATTACTGTATTTTATTTGTATAATATAAAGATTATTTCATTTGCGAAATAATTAGATTTGCTTTATTAAGGAAGTATATTATGAAATTTTTTACAAAACTTTCCGGAATAGCCGTCCTTATTCTTGTGTTTGGATTTTCTTTTACAGCTTGTGAAAAGCAAATAAGAGAAAAAGACAAGGATGGCAGCAGAAATTATTATGTCAGCGCAAACAGAGGGACAGATAATGGAAACGGAACACAGGAACAACCGTTTCAAAAAATAAAGAATGCATTGGATCATGTAAAACCAGGCGATACAATACTGATCGATTCCGGTACATATTATGAAAGACTGACCATTCCAGGCGGCGAAGAAGAGAAGCCGATTACGTTAACCGCCATGCAAGGGGCGGATGTTGTAATAACGCCGACTGTATTAATTACGCCGGAATGGAAAATTTACAAAGATAATATATATGTTGCCAATATAAGTGTTTATGTAAATGATATAGATAGAACATACCCTCAGCTTTTTGCTGACAGGGATTCTATGGTAGAAGCAAGATACCCAAATATGGGCACTTCTATGTCTATGATACATGATTATAAACGCGATATTGCCGGGAGAGGTACAAATAAAAACACAGTAACAGCAAGTAAAAATATACCTTCCGCCATTACCGGCGCACGAGTAGTTATTTGCCCGGGACAAAACGGCTGTTCATGGGAAACAGCTTCTTCATTGGTTCAATCAGTTAACGGCAGAACAATAAATCTGGCGAGCGAAATAACAAATCCAGATCCATTTACCGGCGGTGACCCGTACACTCCTAATCCAGGGAACCCTTTTTATATTACAGGAGCGTTATCACTGCTTGACGCACCGGGTGAATATTATCTTGATCCAGAGACTAATCTTCTGTATTTTTATCCGCCGTGGAACGGAAGGCCTGATATGCGTACACTTACCCTGAGAGGTAAAATTGACATAGCAATTCATGCAGAAAATACTTCTTTTGTGAATATTAAAAATATTACTGTATACGGCGGCGGTATATTTATGAAGAATACCAGAAACAACACGCTGGAAAATTGCCGTATACATTATGCCGAGCATTTTTATCACAATGGTATTAATGGTTTTCTAGCGTGGGCAAGAACAAACAAAATGATTGTATCAGGATCGAATAACCGTATAGAAAGTTGTGAATTTGGTCCAACAGCGGGAAACGGAATTGTTCTGGAAGGTGAAAATAATATCTTTACCAATAATATCGTCCATGACACCAGTTATATAGGTTTTTCTTATTATGGAATAAATGTAAGGCAATCCAAAGGACTGGAAATTTCGCATAATACAATCATAAATTCGGCACATTCACATATTCGTTTTACAGAAATGGGCGCCTTGAAAGCGGAAAATTACCACGTCGATTATGAACGCTGTATAATCCGTAACAATTATTTTGAAAATCATTCTACCTTAAACAGTGACGGCGGAGCTTTTTACGCATGGGGTTCTGACGGCGGAGGAACAGAAATATATAACAATTTTGTTGTATGCGGAAATAAGAATAATAATGGTACTTTTGAAAAACTTCGATATGGTCTTTATACGGATAATTATACCGCAAATTACAGTGTTCATCATAATATTGTGGTTGGCGGTACGAAAGGTTTAACTATGAATTTGTGGAGTAAAGGGGTAAGGTTTTACAATAATACTGTAAGTGGCGCTGATAACGGTATTAGTATGTATGGTTACCCTATTGATAATGCCGATGCAAGCACTTCTTCTTTTACCGACAATTTATTTGTAGAGATTAAAAACCGTGATATCGGGTATTACGGACATGAAAACGGCAGACAAGTCAAATATGAAGGAAATTTTGTAAACGGAACAATACCTGCGCCTATAAGACAGGAAGGCCGTGTACAATCATCCGGCAACGCACGCGGCACGGTAGACGATCAATACCGACCCACAGGCAAAACACCGGACATCGGCGCAATTCCGCGCAATGGTACAGTTTTCCCTTACGGAGCGAATTGGAAACTTGGGGATAAATGAGGCTCCCACGTCGAGGCCGTAAACTTGACCCCAATTAATGAATACGCTATACTTAAGCCATGACATTAATGGTTGAAGTCATAC
>Ga0082212_10002198_pt1 | contig 28672 bp, 24 predicted proteins | sample TergutNt197P3_FD_71548 | JGI IMG/M metagenome (GOLD analysis project Ga0082212, IMG submission 71548) | Neocapritermes taracua P3 segment gut microbial communities from Petit-Saut dam, French Guiana - Nt197 P3 | ecosystem: Host-associated > Arthropoda: Insects > Digestive system > Gut ...
GCGTCCCGGTCACGGCGCAAAACGTGAAAGCGGACATGGACATCTACCTGATATACGGCGAGGCAGCCGAAACCACGCTGACGGTAACGAAGACTGTCGAAGGGCCGTACGCGGACAAGACCAGGGAATTCGGGTTCACCGTATGGTTCTATGACGACGCCTTGGGCCAGACGGCATCGCTGGCCACGGGCGGGACGTACGACTTCTACATGGGGGGCAACAGCAGCAGCATCCCGGACGGGTTTTTGACCGCGGGCGCGGGCGGGGAACTGGAATTCGATCTTGCCCACGGCCAAAGCATCACCATAGACGGCGTCCCGCCCGGCGGCTATATACAGGTCATTGAGGCGCCGGACTTCAACTATTCCGTGGCCCTTGTGGACAGCGAAACCCCGCTTGTCACCGAGGAAGGCAACGATACCGCCGATACCTCGGAGCACACCGGCCTGCGCGAAATGTCGGATGGCCGCGCCTTCCACTTCATCAATACACGAGAGTCGGTGGTTGAAACCGGCGTCCATATAGGCGGCGCGGGGGCGATGCTTCTGCTGCCTGTATTGGCGGGGCTTGCCGGCGCCGCGTATGCCGCAGTCCTTATAGCGCGCCGCCGCCGAATACGGGAGGGGGCGCTGGGATGAATAAGGATAATAAGGGCGCCAGGATGAAAGCGGACAGCAGGGGCGCCGGGGTGAAAGCGGACAGCAGGGGCGCCAGGATGTATACGGAAAAAACGGGCGCCGGGATGAAATCGGATAGCAGGGGCGCTGGGATGAAATCGGATGGCGGGGGCGCCGGGATGAAAGCGGATAGCAGGGGCGCCGGGATGAAAGCGGATAGCAGGGGCGCCAGGATGAAAGCGGATGGCAGGGGCGCCGGGGTGAATAAGGATAACAATGGCGCCAGGATGAAAGCGGATGGCAGGGGCGCCAGGATGAATACTGATAGCAGGGGCGCAGGGATGAATGCGGATAAGGCGGGTCTCCGTCATTGCCCCCGACAAACCAACAGGATTCGCGAGGACCCTGCGAGCCGTACCGACAAGACCAACAGGATTCGCGGGGACCCTTCGAAAAGCCCGGCCCCGCTTTCGGGCCTGGCGCCGGCACTGCTGGAACTCAGGGCGTTGGGTATCAAGGCCGGGGTGATCGCGGGCGCCGCCCTGCTGATTTTCACCTTCGTGTACGGGCTGCACTACAACGTGGAGCCGGGCATGGATCCGGCGGTGAAGGATGGCGATATGGTCATGTATTACCGGTGGGAGAAAGACTATCACGCGGGGGATCTGCTTCTGTTGACGTTCAGGGAGCAAAACCAGGTGCGCAGGGTGGTCGCCACGGCTGGCGATACGGTGGATATCACCGATGAGGGGCTTGTCATCAACGGGGCTTTGCAGCAGGAGCCGGGTATTTACCGGCAGACCCAAAGGTACGCGGAGGGGATCGGCTTGCCAGTCACCCTTGGGGCGAACGAAGTATTTGTACTGGGCGACGCCAGGGAAGGCGCAACGGACAGCCGCATCTACGGCCCCGTGAATGTTAAGGACACCCGGGGCGCCGTGATAACGATACTGAGGCGGCGGAACCTGTAACGGTGGCGGCGGAACCTGTAACGGTAGCGGCGGAACCTGTAACGGTGGCGGCGGAACCTGTAACGGTGGCAGCAATGCCTGTAACGATAACGGCAAGCCGCAGTGTGGCTGTGCGCGCGTTCTTCCGGGTCAGTTTCCACACAGCCTGCCGTCCACACTGTGTTCCGGCAGGAACACAAAAAGAACCGTCCCCACTGTGTTCCGGCAGGAACACAAAAAGAACCGTCCCCACTGTGTTCCGGCAGAAAAAAAATATATTAGTGAAAAAACTTTAGGAGGAAAGAGACATGAAAACAAAGAAAACCAGAGGATTGCTTGCGCTGATGCTTGCGCTTGTGCTGTGCCTTGGCACTTCCACGGCCGTGTTCGCGGACGACACGGACCCGGCAGCCGCTACATCGACGGCGGCCATCACGAAAATACTGAAGACGCCGTATGGCACGACGGTCCCGAACACCGATTTCACATTCACAGTAACATCCGTGTGCGTGGATGGCGACGCGACCGCCGCGGCCCCGACGGCAGGCATCGGCAATGGTGGCGTCGTCACCATCAGCTTTGACGGGGCCCAGGTCCTCGAGGGTACAGAAGACGGCATCAGCACCTGGTACCTGGAGTCGGCCGAACTGTTTGGCGGCGTGACCTGGCCGCACGCGGGCGTTTATGAGTACGAGATCGAGGAGACGGGCTCCACGTTCACCCCGGGCGCCCCGCCCCCAACCGAGACGATGACGCTTTCGAAAGCTGTCTACACCGTCAAGGTTTATGTGGACGAATGCAATGACGCAAACTGCACGGACCATAATGTCGGCGACCTTTACATTACACACATCGGGGTACTTATGGTCGTGGACGACGGCGGCGAAGAGATTGACGCGGAAGACCAGGAAAAGGTTGACCCGACGCCCGGCGGTGGCACAGGCTCATCGTTTGATTACAGCCAGATGGCCTTCACGAACGAGTACTGGAAGACCATGGGCCCGGTTGACCCGGAGGATGGCGACTATACGCTGGCTATCAGCAAGACTGTCGCCGGGACACAAAGCAGCACAACGATGTACTTCCCGTTCACGCTCACCCTGGACGTGCCTGACCTTCAGGGCGTGCCCGCGGCGTACACGGCGTATGTGGTCGAGGAAGACACGGCCAACCCGGGCAGTTTTGTAATAGTAACTGCGCCCGGCAACTATTCCGGGACTATCGGGGCTGACGGCTCCATTGTGGTCGATCCCGAAAGCGTGCTGTCGTTTGGCCTCAAGCACGGCCAGAAGCTGGTCATCATCGACCTGCCGGTCGGCACGGCCTATACGGTAAGCGAGGCCGGGACAGCCGGGTACACCCCGGAAGTGGAAGTCTGTTATGACGGGGGGACGCCCGTCCTTGACGATACGAGCGGCGTTTCCGGCTCGGGGTACGACCTTCCGAATAACGTTATCGGCGAATCGCTGCTGTTTGTCGGCGAGGACGACAGCTATGCGGCTTTCCTCAACGACCGCGGCAACATTACGCCGACCGGCCTTATTATTGCCAACCTGCCCTTCATCGGGATGATAGCGCTGGCGATCGGGGCTGTGGCATTGTTCATCGCGGTGAAATCCCGCAGGAGAAGCTGCAATAACTAAGACAAGAGTACACGAAGGGCTATGCTCCAAAGCAAGGAGCATAGCCTGTTTTAGCAAGAAGGAGGGGCCCTTATGGGCGTAGCGGCCAGGATCGCGGAAAAGACAATACGGCTGATGAACAGCGCAGTGGACACAGCGGTGCTGGCCGCCATCATGCTGCTGGCGGCTATCGGCTGCTACGCCTTGTGGGACTCGGGGCAGGTATACCAGGCGGCGGACGCCGCGCTCTACGAGATCTACAAGCCGACGATAGAGGACGAGGGGCTCTCTTTCAGGGAGCTGCAAGCGATAAACCCGGACGTTTTCGCCTGGCTGACGGTGTACGGGACGAATATTGACTATCCGGTCGTGCAGGGCCGGGACAACATGAAGTACGTCAACACAAACGCGGAGGGGCGTTATTCGCTCTCGGGGGCGATCTTTTTGGACAAGAACTGCAGCAGGGATTTTTCGGATTTTTCCCACATCCTTTACGGGCACCATATGGAGAAGAAGACCATGTTTGGCGAGATCGGGAACTTTTCCGGCAAGGGGTATTTTGACGCCCGCAGGTATGGCTCGCTGTTCTATGGCGGGGCGGCGCACGGGCTGGAGTTTTTTGCTTTCGTCCACGCCGACGCTTATGATACTGCGGTATTCAGGGTGAAAATCGGTGGGCTGGAGGAACGGCAGGCATACCTGGGGCTGCTTCTCGAAAGGGCGCTCCATACGCGCGACATCGGCATTGCCGCGGGCGACAGGATCGTCCTGCTTTCCACCTGCTCCGCAGCGTCGACCAATGGGCGGGACATACTGGCCGGGAGGATCACGGACGAGCTTTTCGACGATCCTTTCCTGGTGGGGGAAATGGTTGGCGACAAAGGCAGGCTGGCGGAGGACGCGCCGTTTGGTTCGTGCGTGGCGATTCCCGTCTGGGCTATGGTGGCCGCCGCGGGTTTGCTGCTGGCTGCGCTGCTGCTGTTGGCTATGATGGTAATGAAGAGGAAACGTTCGTGATGGGAGATGATTGAAGATGAGTAGAAAAGTGATAAAAAGAGGAAGGCTCTTTGCGGCCTTTGTGTCCCTGGCTTGCATGATGGGCCTGTTTGCCCCGGCAGCGTTTGCCCAGGCAGCGTTTGCCCAGGCAGCGTTTGCCGCAGGGCCGGAAGAGATCGTGCTGACGGTGAAGCAGGCTTTTGCCAGCGACGGGACGCCGCCGGGCGAAACCTTCAGCTACCGGCTGGCGCCGAAAGAACAGGGGAACCCCATGCCGCCGGGCAGCGGCGCGGATGGCTACGTCTTTGCCGTCACAGGGACGGGCAACGCCAGCATCTGTCTGGCCGCCTTCAGCCAGGCGGGCGTGTATACCTATGAACTCAGCCATACCACCGGCATCAAACCCGGGTACATCTATGATCAGGAGACCTATACGCTGGAAATCCTGGTCAACAGCGACCTGACAACCGCGGTCGTGGCGACCAAAAAGGATGGCTGCAAGGCGGAGGAAATCCATTACAGCCACTCCTACAGCAGTGGGCAGGAGCAGCTTCCCGGCGATTCCGGCACTCCCGGTCCCGGCACTCCCGGTCCCGGCACTCCCGCCGCCGGCACTCCCGGTCCCGGCAATCCAAGCCCCGCGGATTCATACGCGGCCGGCGGCAAGCCAAAGACCGGCGATGAATTCCCGGCGTGGCTGTATACGGCCCTGATCTGCCTGGCCGGCGCCGTGATGCTGGGGAGCGCAGTTTTTCTATTGGTTCGGAACCGCCGGAGGAGGAGGCAAGGCGGGCAGTAAGCATGCAAGACATAATAGAAACGTCCCCATTATGTCTCCAGGACGACAAACGTTGACAGCCCGGGGCAGCCGACAAATGCTTCTCTTCGCAGCGCGGCGCCCTTGTAGCAAACGATTGTTTCAAGGCTTCCGCATTCGTAGAAAACCATCTCGTCAAGCGAAGTGATCGCCGCTGGAAGCTCTACTGTTGTCAAACTCCGGCAGTTCATGAAGGCCAGCCTTTCTATGCAGCGCAGATTCCTGGGCAGGACAATTGTTGTCAGGCTCACGCAGTCTTTGAAGGTACCGGAGGGAATTGTCTGGATGTTGTCTGACAGTACAATGGTATCCAGTTCGTAGCATCCGGCAAAGGTCCCTTCCAATTCAGTGACGCTGTTTGGCAGTACGATCTTCTTGAGAGAGCTCTGCTGGTAGAAGGCCAGCGCTCCGATGGTTCTCGCAGCGTCAGGAACGACTACCTCGCGGCTTACGCCGATGTATTTCACCAGTACGCCTTGATCAATGATGAAATCAGGATTATCCAGGCTGATAGAGAATTGGCTGTTGCAAAACGTACAATTTACCAAAGTCCGGCCCCCCGTGATTTGTATAGTTGCGCCACAGCTGGCGCATCTGATTTCGCGCAGCCAGGCGTGTGGATCCAGCCCGTCGTTTGAGACGCTGGAGGGGGCTTCGGCGTGCTCCGGCTGCAATTCATCGGCCCTGACGACGCTGCCGGGAATCCCGTCTGCCGCCCGATTGCTTGTACTCCACACAGGGACTTCGAAATGAGCGCCGTCCTCGCCGAGCACAAACCGTCTTTCCTCGATAATTTCTCCGGTAACGCTGTCCCGAATGATGAGTGTGGACAACTTTGGGCACATGACAAAGAAATCCCCGGTAAGCTCCGTACTCTCGTAACGAATAATCGTTTCCAGACTGGGGCAGTTATAGAAGACCATCTTGTCCAGGAATTTCACCTTTGGCGGTATTTCGATCGATGTGAGGCTGCTGCAGTTGCCAAAAGCCATATTGCCGACGAACTTCAAATTGCCGGGCAGGATTATGGTTTTCAAACTCACACAGTTCTGGAAGGCCGCGTCCGGGATGCTCTCCAGGCTGTTTGAAAGAATGAGGGTTTCCAGACCGCGGCAGCCCATGAATCCCCCTTGCAATTCCGTAACGCTGTCCGGCAATACTATCTTTGTTAACGAGTTTTGTTCATAGAAAGCTAAAAGCCCGATAGCCCTCACATTCTCCGGCGCCACCACTTCGCGGCTTTTGCCGGTATACTTGACTAAAACACCTTGATCGATTACAAAATCGGGACTCTCGAAATTCACGATGAAGGTGGCATTACAGTGTGGGCAGATCGCCTGCCCCTGATCTTCGGTGATATTGATGGTCCCGCCGCAGCTTGAACAGTTTATTTTATTCATGCTTCCGGCTGCTTCAATTTCCTCACCGGGGCGGTCTGGCGGTGCAGTAGACCGGGCGCCTTCAGGCTGTGGCTGTTCTGCAACCTTTTCGCCGGTACAGGAATCCCGGATGACAATCGTTGGCAGCTCAGGGCAATTCTCATCAGGAAGGCAGCCCCGCAGTTCGGTATCTTCGCTGAGAACAATCGTCTCCAGATTATTGCAGTTTGAAAATACGTTCCATTCTACCGCTCTCACGCCCGGCGGGATCTCAATTGAGGTGAGGGATTTACAGCCGTCAAAGACCATGCTCCCCAGGAACTTCAGATTCCCGGGCAGAGTGATCGTCGCTAAACTCTCGCATCCGCAAAAAGCGCAATCCGGGATCATTTCCAGTTTTTCCGGTAATACGATGGTTTCCAGGCTGCGGCATCCCCTGAAGGTACTCCCCTGAAGCTCTCTTACCCCATCAGGCAATACGATCCCCGTCAGGGAGTCCTGCATGATGAAGGCCGCCGGCCCAATCGCTGTCACATGGTTTGGAACGACAATCTCGCGGCTTTCCCCGCGATATTTCGTCAGTACACCCTTGTCTATAACAAAGTCCAAACTTGTCAGATCAACAGCGATCTGATTGCCGCAGTACTGGCATATGACCTGTTCCTGGCCACTGGAAATGTCAACTGCTCCGCCGCAGTTGGAGCATTTTACCCGATCCAGGCTAAATACCCGTCCGGTCTCGCCGCTGAAGTAATTGGCTTTCGAATCGGATTTACTATACTCTGAACTGCCCATTATGTCTTTGTCTCAGCAGCCGACCTGATCGCTTTTACTATGTTTATATATCCGGTGCACCTGCACAGGTTCCTCGAGATGGCCTCTCTGATTTCATCCTCGGACGGATCAGGGTTTTTCATCAGCAAAGCCTTCGCGCGCATAATCATGCCAGGGGTGCAAAACCCGCACTGTACCGCGTTGTTTTCTATGAAAGAACGCTGCAGGGTGTCAAGCTCCCCGCCCTTTGCAAGGCCTTCTATTGTCAGCACCTCGGTTCCGTCTACGCGCCACGCCGGCAAAACACATGAACTGACAGCTATCCCGTCAACGATTACCGTACATGATCCGCATCTCCCGATGCCGCACCCTTCCTTCGCGCCCGTGAGACCCAGCTGTTCTCTCAGCAAATTAAGGAGGCTGATTTTTTTACCCACTTTCGCAGATACTGAAGCCCCGTTCAACACGAATCGGATATTCATTTCCGGGCCTCCATAGCCGCAAGGGTTTTTTCAGGAGTTGCGGGAAGGTCGCGGATTTTGATGCCCAGCGCATCGTTGACTGCACTTATTATCGCCGGCGCCACGGCTGCCGAGGAAGGCTCCCCGATGCCCTTTACGCCAAGAGGGTTGGATCCGGACCGGGGGGTGATCGGTATTGCCATGATGCCACGCATATCCCCGGCATTTGGCATGCGGTATCGGTCAAAATTTCTGACTGCGGGGATGCCGTCTATAATCGGGAAGTCTTCCATAATACTGAGGCCCAGCGCCATAGAGGCGCCGCCCACAATCTGCCCCTTTACTTCCTCACAGTTGATTATCCTGCCAAGGTCGTGGATTGCGGCCAGACGGGTCACCTTCACTTCTCCCGACTTGGGATCGACTTCTACGTCAGCCCCACATGCGGCATAATTGTATGAGGCATAAGCGTTTCCCCTGCAGTTTTCAAAGTCCCAGGCAGTCTCTGGAAGTTCAAAGTACCCTCTGCCCGCAAGGTCGGCGGAACGCGCGCCCAGTACGCCGGCGGCCTCACTGAAACTCATATCGTCATAGCTAAGGCCCGCCTCAGAAGAGGCCTTTCTCATTTTGCCGACTAAATCCAGGCATGCCATATATGCGGCGTTCCCGAACGTGATTGTGCCGCGTGAGCCTGTCGTAGGCCCCCCGTCCGGAACATAGTCCGAATCGAAAGCGCTCATGCGCACATCTTCTTGCGGCGCCCCGAGCGTATCCGATACTATCTTCGAAACGGCGTCATAGCCTCCCTGTCCCATCTCCGCAATTCCGCAAAAGACATTAATGCTCCCGTCCCTGCAAAGGTTTAAATGTACGGCAGATCCGTCCCGGTCGCCGCCGGCGGAGCCCCTGGCCTCCCCGCGAAAAATACAGGAGATTCCTCTGCCCGTAAGTTTACCCGGTGAGGAGGGGACCGGTTTTTCCAAAGAGCAAAATACTTCTTCCAGTTTTTCCAGACAGGCGCCGGCGTTCACCTCTTCCAGCATCTGGCCCGTAGCGGAAATGCCGCCGTCCCTCAGTATGTTTTTTCGCCGAAACTCAAGAGGCGGTATACCCAGTACCTCCGCGATCTCGTTCATAAATGACTCAGACGCGAAATCCACCTGCGGCGAGCCAAAACCTCTGACGCCATCCGAGTATACATTGTTCGTATAAACGGCGTGCATTTCTATCCGGACATTTGGTATATCATAAGGGCCCGCGGCTTCGACAGCTGCCCGCCAGATCACCGCTTTGCTAACGGAAGCGTATGCGCCGGCGTCGGCATAGCCGCTGACGCACAAGGCATTGATAGTCCCGTCATCCATGACGCCCGCTTTGTATTTGAACGCAAAGGGATGCCTTTTCGATCCTTCCAGAAATACCTCTTCCCTTGACCATGTCGTCTTGCAGGGCCGCCCGGTAATAAGAGCGGCGGCGCCCAAACGCGACGCTATTAAATTGATATCCGCAAGCTTACCGCCGAAAGCGCCTCCTGTCGCGGGCTGTATCAGCCTGACATCACTTTCGCGCAGCCCCAAGGATATGGCTATCGCCTTCCTGGTCACAAACGGGGCCTTGCCCGGACAGTAGACCGTCAGCCCCCCGTTTTCCGGCACGGCCAGCGCCCCATCCGGTTCTAGTGCACCGTGCATGACTCGCTGAGTGCTGTACTCCCTTTCTATTATCCTGTCTGACCCGGCAAAACCTGCATCCGTATCGCCTTTTTTTATTATGTGGGAAAATGCGAGGTTTCCGCCTTCATGAACTGCAGGTGCTTCTGTTGCGAGAGCTTCGGTGACGGTATGCACCGATTTCATTCGCTTATATTTCACACGGACAAGCTTCGCGGCCGCTTCGGCTTTCGCCCTTGTCTCGGCCGCGACAAGCGCAACACCGTCGCCTGCGTGTTTTGCTTCTTTGGCTGCAAGGACAGGTTTGTCTTTCGAGCCGGCAAGCAGATTCCCCGGGATATCTTTTGCCGTGAGCACACAAACGACCCCTGACGCGGAAAGAGCCTTTTTTGCATCTATGCCCAGTATTTCAGCGCGCGGATAAGGGCATCTGACAGTCTGGACATATAGAGTCCCGGGAACCCTAAGGTCATCCACATACTTTGCCTGCCCCGTCACCTTTAAGAAGGCGTCCGTCCGTACCACGGGTCAAACCTCCTGCTGTGTCGTAAATAATATTATTGAAATATAGTCGACAGGCCCGCCTTCAGCCTCTATGGAATGCCCCTCCCCGTCGGGGCAAAACGCCACATCGCCAGGCTTCAGGATGTGAATGGATCCGTCGCCGTCCGCAATTCTGGCTGCGCCTCCAAGGATATAGAATGTTTCGCTGTCGCCGCTATGGATATGCCAGGCTACGCTTGCACCCTCTTCAAGAGTGCTGACGCTGAAGACCCGTCCTGCGCCTTTGGACTTCTCAAAATCCAGAAAGTTACGGGATATCAGCCTGCCTGCCCCACCGTGCAGGCCCGTAACGGTTTTGACCGGGACATCGTCTTTGAGAATAATCATTTGTTGCGTTTTTCGCGCGCGTAGAACAGAAGCATGACAAACAGTACGATACCGAATCCGAGCCATTTGCCCGCATCGCCCCAGCCGAACGCCACCAGAAGGTTTGTGAGGGCCTGGAGGAAGATCGAGCCCAGAACCACTCCGATATAGTTTCCTTCGCCGCCGCCCATCGAAACGCCGCCCACTACGGCCGCGGCTATACTGGGCATCACGTAGTTTGATCCCATATCCTTGAAGGCGATCCCCATATTCCCGAGGAGGATCAGGCCGATGACGCCGGCCCATATGCCGCTGAATATAAATGCTTTCATGCGCGTTGCTCTGACATTGATCCCGCTCAGATAAGCCGCCCGCTCATTTGCGCCGACACCGAATATCCTTCTTCCGACAGATGTCTTGCTCATAATGACCATGGCGACCGCAATCACTATGATCAGTAAAAATACTATATTCGGGAATATGCCGGTCGTACCCGCGGCCAGTGTCGCGAGGACCGGCGAGGGCCTGCCGGTTATATTGGCGCCGGCCGTATATACATTTATAATACCCTGGACGATTGTCCCCATGGCAAGCGTAACTATGAGCGGCGGCAGTTTCATATACGCGGAAAGCAATCCGTTCGCGACTCCGACCAGCGCGCCCAAAGCAACAGCCACTATTACAGCCAAAAACAGATTCGCGTCGCTTCCGTCCATGATCGACGCGGTCATCACTGCTGTGAGCGTCGCGTTCCAACCTACCGACAGATCAAGCCCGTCGCCTCCTGCCGACATGACCGTCATCTGGCAGAGCGCGAATAAAGCTATCATAGTAGCCATCCTGACGGTCAAAAGGACCTGGCTCACTGACAAAAAGTTGCCCACGGCAATATCGCCGCCGATGAACAAAACGGCGATCAGGATGACCACGATCCAAAGTTTTTTGTATTGTTGAAAAATATTCGCGTACTTGTTTGTCAACATTTCAGTCCCTCGCTTTAACCGACATTCTTTTTCCGGCGACCGCGTAGATTGTCGATGTCGAGATAGCCAGAAGTATGATGATGCCGCCCGCTAAAGTCTGGTACGCGGTAGGCACATTTGCGAAGTATATGACCTTGTTAACAAAACTCATCGTAAGGGCGCCCATGATCGCGAAGTACACATTCCCCCGGCCGCCCGTCAGGGCAACCCCGCCTACGACAGCGGAGGCGATCGCGCGAAGGGTCATAGGATCCCCCATCCTCGCGTCACCGGAAAGATTTTGGGCCGAGAAAAACAATCCCGCCAGCATGATGATGACAGCGTTCAAAACATATGCCTTGATCTGGATCCCGGCGGTGTTGATACCGCTCGCATACGCGTTGTCCCTGTTTGAGCCAACCGCGTAAATATACCGTCCCGTCTTTGTCTTGCTGACCAGGAACCAAAGGCCGCACGCCCCAAGCACAAGAAACAGCGCGGGAGGAAAAAACCTGCCGGCGGAGATCCAATCCGGCATGCCTTCCACCAGGGAAGGATTGTAAAAAACCTGGAACCATTTGGTGACCTGGCCGCCCGGAGTCGGCCTGATAAACAACGCTATCCCCAGGCACATAAAGGATGTGGCAAACGTGACGACAATCGACGGGATCCTGAACACGCCTACTCCGACCCCGTTTAAAACGCCGACCCCGACAGATACCAGAAATGCGATGATGATAGCATATACGCCCGTGATCGGCTGATCGGACTGCATCACATAGGTCAGAATGCAGTTTTGCAGCGACAGAAGAGCGCCGCACGAAAGGTCGACTCCTCCGGAGATCAGCACGATGGATTGTCCCATCGCCATGAGGATCAGAGGCGAAAACGCGTTGATATTCCTGGTGATCGCTCCCGGGGTGAAGAAATTGTTTTCAAGCGACGCGGCAATGATGAACATGGTCGCGAAGATAACGATTACCGAAAAATCCTGTCTCTTCACGATTTTCAAAAGTCCTGTTTTCAGCATACCCATACCTGTCATTCAGCTTCACCCGCCGCCTAACTATGCATCGACGCCGCTATAATCGCGTCTTCGGTGATATCGTCCCCTATGATCTCTTCCACGATCTCGCCCTCATACATCACGAGTACGCGGTCGCAATACAGGGCAAGTTCTTCGTTGTCGCTTGCGTACAGTATAACGCTCATGCCCTTTTCGGTCTCGCCCATGATGTACTCGTACAATTCCCTTTTTGCGCCGACGTCAACTCCTTTGGCGGGGTCGACGAGCAACATGACGTTTTTCTCGAAAGGCAGCCACCTGCCGACTACGACCTTTTGCTGATTGCCGCCGGAAAGCGTATTCACAACGGAGTCAATGCTATGCGTTTTTACCTGAAGCATCTCCACTATTTCTTCGCTTTCCTTTCTGTAATCTTTGTCCTTTGTAAAGAAAGATACTTTTTTCATGGCAAGTTTCGGGAATATTATATTCTTATAAACGGTGTGCTGCGGGAAAAGCCCCTCCTGCTGCCGGTCGCCGGGAACGAGGAAGATACTGTTTCTCACCGCATTTGTCGGGTTGTTTAAAACAATCTTCTCGCCTTTGATTTCAGCTTCACACGCGATACTTTTGTATGAGCCGGCCAGCGCAAGAAGAAGCTCAGTCTGCCCCTGCCCGGCAAGGCCGCCTATACCCAGAATCTCTCCTTTTTTAAGTTCAAAATTGATGTCTTTGAGCTGTGTTTCATAGTTCAGGTTCTTTATGCTCAGCGCTGTTTCGTCAGAAGCCTGCCCCCGCTTCTTCTTATGCTCTTTCGAAAATTCCTCGCCTGTGATAAAGCCTATGAGCTTCTCGACATCCTTTTCTTCTTTTGTGAAATCGGCGAAGCCCACATTTTGCCCGCTCCGGAACACAACTACGTCGTCGCATATCTCCATCACCTCCGACATCCTGTGGGAAGTGAAGATCATGCCTACGCCGCGCGCCGCCAGCTCACGCATATATGCGAATAATCTTTCGACCTGTTCCGCCTCCAGTGATGCGGTCGGTTCGTCAAGAATGAGTACTTTTGGATTCACGTGCAGAGCCTTTGCGATCTCCACGACCTGGATTTCCCCGGAATTCAGTTCCGATACCCTCCTTGTGACGTCCAGTGACGGATAAAGTCTTTCGATAATCTCCCGGGACTTGCTTATGCCGTCTTTGTTGTCGCAAAAAAGCCCTTTTTTTCCTTCCGCGCCGAGCACGATATTCTGCCATACCGTTAGATCCGGTATGAGGCTGAGGTTTTGGAAAACCATGGAGATGCCTTCATTTTTGGCCGCGAGCGGATTTTTGAAAAGGACCGGTTTGCCCTCAAAATATATCTCTCCGGCGTCCGCTAAATATACGCCTGTGATGATCTTGGATATCGTGCTTTTGCCCGATCCGTTTGCGCCAAGCAACCCTGTGATCCGCCCTGACTGGCATGTGACGTTGCCGTCTGATAAAGCAACTACGCCCCCAAAACGTTTTTTTATTTTTTTTGCCTCAAGCAGGTTCATCTTTTGTTCTTTACTCTTCCCGGTTCAGGGCGGGGAAAGCCCCGCCCTGAAACCTGGCTGAAAATTACTTAAACAACGCGTCTACTTCTGACTGTGAAAGAATCTCCGTTAACAGATAGTCATCAGGCTGGTCTTTGAGTACAGCCCATGCTTCGTCGAAGTTGTCGTCCGTGAAGAACGCGCCTACCTTGTAGAAGAACGTACTTCCGTCAAGCACTCCGTCATTGAACTCCTTGCCTTCATAGAGGTTGATCGCTACACGCATCCCCGTGCCTACGATCCCCGGAGGATTCGGCTGCGCGCATGCCTTGAAGTCCGCGCCTTCTTCCCTGAGCTCATTCCATACCTTGAAGAAGGCCGTACCCGGGTCGCCGAACATCACCTTCGGGAGCTTGCCCAGATCCTGGAACGCGGAGAGGGCGCCGAACGCCATGCCGTCCTGAGTGATAACAGCGTCGACATCCTGGCCGCCGCCGAGGATCTGAAGCGTGACTTCCTTAGCCTGCGTCTGGTCCCAGCCGCCGGTGGTGCTTGCTATCAGGTTGATATCCGGGTAATTCGCAAGGACATCATCTGTGGCCTCGATCCTGTCGTTGTTCGCCGGGTGGCCGTCAAGCCCGTAGACCTGGATGGCGGTTCCTGCCTGCAGCGTTTCAGCTATGAACTCCACATTCTTCGTATTCCACGCATAGTGGTCGAGCGTTACGTTCACGACGTCTGCTGCGGTCACTGTCGCGTCGGCGGACAATACCAAAATGCCCGCAGCCTGAGCTTCCGCAATCACGCCGTTGAGCGCGTCAGGCGAGTTGGGGTTGACCACGATGATATCAACGCCTTCGGAGATGAAGTCCCTGAGGATATTCGCCTGCTCGGTCGCATCGCCGTTGGTCACGTTGTTGACTACCTTGTAGCTGGCGATTTTTCCTGTGGCTACCAGGTCCTGGCCTACTTCTTCGATACCGGCGATCATGATATCACGCCATGACGTACCCGATGAACCCGTTGAGATTCCCATCACCGGCAGATCCCCGCCGTCGTCCGTGTCCGCCGGGGCCGTGTCCGCCGGGGCTGTATCCGCCGGGGCTGTGTCCGCCGGGGCTGTATCCGCCGGGGCTGTATCGCCGCCGCCTCCGCCTCCGCAAGCCGAGAATACCAAAGCGATAATCAATAGAAATGCTACAACTAAACTGATTTTTTTCATTGTCTTTCCTCCCTATTATACGATAATAACTTATACTATTTTAACAACATCAAATCAAGAAAAGCCCTTTTAATAACAAACCATAAACCTCCTAATTAATATGGTCAATTCGTCATAACCTTCAAGGAATTGATTCAATGTAATGTTAACAGGTCCGAATGTGTCAAACTCTTCTACATCCATTTTTTCATATGCTTTTACAAAATCGGGCAGCTTCATCAACTGATCGATATAGTAGGGATCGACTTCATTTTCAATTGCTGACTTCACCTCAAAATCTGAATCGTTGAACCTGACCTGATATTTATACGGGATGGTCAGTACCATATCGCCGCCTATAAATTCCGTCCAATGCAGAGGCGAACGGTAAGCCGCTGTCAACAACTTCGTGCGATAACCTTTCTCCGAGAATTCTTTATATGCTTTCTTTGCGCACGCTATGCCTGCATACTCCAGCGCGCAAGGGTCGACAGCGATATTGTCTCTTTCCACTACCCGTTTGAGCCAGTCGTCGAGACGTCCGATCATAATAGTGCAGACCGGCCCCATATCTGTGACGTCCTGTCCCTCCGCCTCGCGGCGCTTAAGGCCGCGTTCGATTGCCGCGGCTATCGCCATGGCCTGGGTATAGGAGAATGAAACCGTTGCGTTAACATTCACGCCTCTGTAAGTCATCTCTTCAAAAGCTTCGATACCGGCAGAGGTGGCGGGCGCCTTTACCTGTATGTTTTTCGCCAGCGTCGCGAAATCACAAGCCTGTTCAACCATTTTTCCGGAATTCCTAAAATATTTGCTGTTTACTTGGATGGATATTCTACCCTTGCAGTCTTTCGGGTCAAAAACCGGTTCGAGCAGTTTTGCTCCGTCAACTGCCATTTTCTTGATCACCGTCCAAGCTATATCGTCTTCGCAGGCATTCCTCATGGATCTGACCAGATCTGAAATATAGTCTTTGTATGTATCCAGTTCTTTTTCCAAAACTTGCTTTACGATGACGGGGTTCGTCGTGGCGCCGGTCGCGCCCCGCTCTATAGCATATTTCAGTTCTTGCACCGAGCAGCTGTCGTTCCAATACCTTGTCGGGAACTTCTCGGTCATTTCCTTCAGCTTACACATCTCCGCATCTCCTGTATGCTTCTTTGATCGCGATCCTTGCCTGGACCCTTACCATTTCCCGCCTGTATTCAGCGCTCGCGCGCTGGTCATCTATCGGCGAACATGCGTTTTTCGCGATATCCGCCGCCTCCGCGATGACCTCCTCTGATATCCGTTTCCCTGTCAGGAATTCTTCGGCATAAGGGACGCGGAGCGGAGTCGGCGCGACTGCGGCAAGGAAGAGCCTTGCCTTTTTTACTGCGCCGCTCTCATCTTGCGAAAGCGCCGCGGCAACACCGACGATCGATATGTCGGCATCGCCCCTGATCGAATATTTCACATACGCGGCGCCTGTCCGCGCCGCAGGTTTCGGGATAAAAAAGCCTGTCAGGAGTTCGTTTTCTCCAAGTACCGTCTTGCCCGGTCCTGTGAAAAACTCACAAAGCGGTTTCTCGTATTCGCCGTCCTCACCCTGTACATGGCAGACAGCGTCCAGAGCCAGAAGCCCCTCTACAGCATCGGCGCCCGGCGACGCATTGCACGCGTTTCCGCCGATCGTCGCTATATTGCGCACCTGCATTGAAGAGACATGCCCGGCGGCCTCTTTTATTACACCATACTCACCTTCAAGAGCGTCTGAAAGCGATATATTCCTGATCGTAGCCAGCGCCCCCAGGAAAAGCCCGTCATCCCTTACATCTATGATGTCCAGGCCCTTTATCCGATGCAGGCTGATCACCGCCCCGGGTTTGAGCGCGCCTGTTTTCAGCTTCGGCACTACATCGGTACCGCCCGCGACATAGACGGCCGCCTTGCCAAGATTTTTTTTCAGCTCTATGCATTCAGAGATCGAACAGGGCTCAAAATACTCTTCAAATCGCATATCAGGCCCTCCCGTATTTTCCGTCGCGGACGTCTTCTATAGCTTTTACGATATTGGTATACCCGGTACAGCGGCAGAGATTGCCGTGGAGCCCTTCTCTGATATCGTCCTCGGTCGCCGCAGGGTTCTCATCCAAAATGGCTTTCGCGGTAAGTATCATTCCCGGCGTACAATACCCGCACTGGATCGCAAAATTGTCGATAAAGCTTTGCTGAAGCGGGTGAAGCCCGTCTCCTGTCTCAAGCCCTTCGATCGTCAGTATCTCGCTGCCGTTCGCCTGCCCCGCGAGTATGACGCAGCTCTTTACAGCCATCTTGTTCATGATCACTGTACAAACCCCGCAGTTGGCGTCTTCGCAGCCCGTCTTCGCGCCTGTCAGCAGAAGTTCGTTTCTGAGCACGTCAAGCAGCGTAAGGTCGGCCCTGACGCTCAGCTCATAGTCCCTTCCGTTGACCTTTAGTTTCAGATCGATAGTCTTCATTCGTCTCTGCTCCTGATAGCTTCCAGCACCCTCTCCGCAGTCATGGGATAGCCGTTGATCCTGACGCCGACCGCCTGGTAGATCGCCTCATGGATAGCCGGACCGACCGGGATAGTGATCGATTCTGCCATTCCTTTCGCGCCGTATGGGCCGTCAGGCAAAGGACTTGGTATGATAAGCGGCGTCACGTCTTTGTTTTTCGGCATGTCCAGTATCGTCGGCAATCTGTAATCGCTGAAATTCGCGTTCGACATCTCGCCGTTTTCGTTGTAGAGGTGCTCTTCATTCAGCGAAAACCCTATAGCCATATGAACCCCGCCGACTATCTGCTGTTTGACTATATCCGGGTTAATCGGATTCCCTGTGTCGGCTGCGGACGCGATACGGACAACGCGCACCTGCCCGGTCTCTTCATTGACCAGAGCTTCAACGGCAGCGGCGGAATACTGGTACCAGTTCCATATCCGCTTGGACTTGCCGTTTTCGTCCCACATGAATACCGGCGCCGGACTGAAAACGCCATGGCCTTCTACCGGGCTGCCGATCTTGAGTCCCCAGTTGTTTTGCTCAAACGGCGACCAGTTCTTGAACAGCGAAGGTATTTCCACTTCCTGGGTCCATGTGCCGAGCAGCTCCGCTTTCTTCCCCTTTATGATAACTTTTGAAGGGTGCATCCCGAACTCTCTGGCTATCTCTTCTTTCAGCCTGGTCTTTAATTCGTCACAAGCCGCGATGATGGCGTTTCCCACAATGTATGTGGCTCTTGAAGACGCCGTATAGTTGTCGTACGGCGTCACTTGAGTATCGGCCCTGATCGTCTTGATATCCTTCATTTCCAGACCAAGTTCATTGGCGCAGATCTGTGTCAGCGCGGTAGTTGCGCCCATCCCGTTTTCGTCGCAGGAAATGAGAAGCTCGGCTGTGCCGTCACAATTATAGCGTACCTTGGCTTCCGCCCTGGCAAGCGGAGTATTCTGTTTGCCTGCGGCGGCAACTCCTCTGCCGCGTTTCCACGGCCCTTCTCCCCGCTCGTACTCTTCATCGACTCCGATCACGTCAGCCACCGCCGCAAGGCATTCCTTGATGCTTGTCGATGATATTATTTCGCCGAAAGCGTCCCTTTCGCCCGGTTCGATCATGTTTTTCAGCCTGAGTTCCACAGGGCTCATCCCCAGCTTGTCCGCCAGCTCGTTGATGATACATTCTATCCCGAACTCACACTCGGGGCAGCCAAGGCCTCTGTACTCCGTCGCAGGCACGGTATTCGTCGCAACCGCGTATGTATCCATCCGCAGGTTCGGAAAACGGTATACCGGGACTATGCCGGAAGATGAAAGCCTTCCCGAGAAAAAATTGTTGTTTACCGCCGCGCCGATCTCTTCCCCAAGCTCGTGGTCGTGCGCGATCAGTTCCCCGTCCTTCGTCACGCCCATCTTTATGGTCGTATAGCACGGCCAGTTCGACGGCGCTGTCTTGAACATCTGTTCGCGCGTGTACTTGCACGCTACGCTCGATTTTGCTTTTACGGCCATCAGTGCGGTAAGCATTTCTATATACGGATTCAGACGCGATCCAAACGAGCCCCCCATGTAAGGCTGGATCTGCCGCACCCTGTTTTGGGGCAGTCCCAGAGTAGCGCATATCTGCTGTTTTATGACGCCATGTACGCCTGCGCCGTTTGAGATCATAGTGATCGAATCGTCCGCGGGATCATATTCTAATACGGCAGTCGCCGTCTCAAGCGGGCTTGCGGTTTTGACGCCCACGAAATAGTCCCTCTCAAGGATCAAATCAGATTGCCTGAAGCCTTCTTCCAGATTGCCGCCCTGCATGAAAAACTTACCTACCACGTTTGGCGATTTCCTGTCCCTGACCTCATCCATAGGCCGTTCGGTATCCTCCGAGCCGCGTTTTTCGAAATCGGGATCGATGACGGATACCGGGTCGGGTTTGTAAGCCTCGGTGAAGTTCAGCACATGCGGCAAAGGCTCTGTCTCGAATTCGATCAGATCAAGGGCTTCCAGGGCGATATCGTCGTTTTCGGCAAGCACCAGCGCCGCTATCTGCCCAGCCCAGAGTACCCTGTCCTGCACGAGGTATGCGGGCTTGGGGTATCCCTCCCAGTTCACGCCCGGCTCATCGCCCTTGATGATCCGTATCACCCCGGGCAGCGCCTCCGCCTTGCTCACGTCGAGTTTCAGGACCTTTGCGTGGGCGACCTTCGTTGTGAAGAGGTGCATCTTCGGCATATTCTTTGCCTTCGCGAAATAATCGCTGGCAAACATGCCCCTGCCTGTCGCCTTTTCATATGCGTCTATTCTTACCGCGCTTTTCCCTATAAGTGAATCTGTCATTTTCAGCTCCTTATTTCAGGCGTCCGCGTCAAACTTCCAGTTAAAAAATCCCCAGTAAGGTTCCGCCGCCCTTTTCTTGAAGTCGGCGATTTTTTCATCATCCCATTCATATATCCCTTTTCCGGTCTTCATCCCCAGATCGCCTTTTTCTGCCAGCTCGCTAACCATTTCCGAAGCCTCCTGGCGGGTACAGAGGCTTGGGCAAAGCGTGTTTTGCACCCTTTGCGTATTGTCCATTCCGAAAAAGTCGTGGTGCTCAAACAAGCCTACCTTCGTATAGCGGGGAAGAAAACTGTAAGTAAGCGCCTTGTCAACGTCCTCCGGGCAGCTGACCAGCCCCGCGTCCACCAGATATGTAGCCTCCCTTAGCAGCGCATGCTGCAGGCGGTTTGCTATGAAACCGGGCGCCGGGGTTTTCATTACGCCCACCTTTCTTCCGCACGACTCCAGAAATGATTTCACCGATCCCACTACGTCCTCTTCGGTTTCTTTGCTCCTGACAAGCTCTACAAACGGCACCAGATGCGGCGGATTGAAAGGATGTCCGATCACAAGCCGCGAGCGGAATTTCTGCATACCAAAGATCAGATCGTCGGGGGACAAAGCCGATGAAGTCGAAACGATTGCTTTTACGTCCCCTATCTCTTCTTCGATCCTCGCGTACAGCTTCCTCTTCATTTCCAGGTCTTCGGGGATACATTCAAAAATGATGTCGAAACCGTCCATATCGGACAGGGACAACGTTCCCTTAAGCAGCGCTTTCGCCTTGTCTCTTTGTGCTTTGGAACAAAGCCCGCGCGACTCGATATCGTTATAAAGCCCTTCATACTTCGCTATGCCCGCGTTCAGAATTTCTTCGTTGATATCATAAAGGGCTGCCGGATAACCGTTCCCGGTGAAGAGCGCCGCGTAAGCCGCGCCGATCGTCCCCGATCCTATGATTCCGATTTTCAGCTTTTCAGCCATATCACATGCCTCTCTCTTTTACAGCGATTCACCAGTCAAATACTTATAACACCTCGCTACATTTGTTTCCTGTATATACTGCATCATCTCATCCTGCCCTATATCGACCGGATACCTGTCCGCAAAACTGATTCTTTCCTGGCATTCTTCAAGCGTCCAGCCCTCTTGCATCCCCTTTGCAACAGCAAAGATCCATTCGTATATGAACGCGCGCTGCTCCTTGATATAGTCCTTGCCGACGACGGGTCCGTGGCCCGGCACGATATATCCATAGTCCAGGGATTCAATAAATGACAGCGTGTTCAGCAAAGGGCCGATCTCTGCTGAGTGCAGCCAGGTCTGGCAGCCCGAAAAGATCGTGTCGCCGGTGAAGAGCACGCCCTCTTCCGGGACGAGCACGGCGAGCTGCGACGTCGAATGCCCGGGCGTATGATAGATCTCAAAACAAAGATCGCCCATTTTCAGGATGAGCTTGTCGCCCACCTTGATATTTGGCTTTGCGACTATATAGTCTTCCTTTGAAGGCATCAGCGGAAGGGACTCTTTGTCCTGCCGCTCAATGACGTCAACGCTGTACTCATAGCACGGAACGTCGCCGGCAACGGTCCAGAACAATTCATCGAGTTTTTCGTGTCCTATGATATCGACGTCGGAGAACCAGTGATTGCCGAAAATATGATCGATATGGCCTTCGGTATTGATCAGGTACTTGACCGCCCCGTGCGTTTCCGCTTCTTTGCGCATCGACAGGATCGCCGAGATCCACTGGGGCGTGTCGATGAAAACAACACCCCTTTCCGAAACTACGAACGCCGGGTTGCACCCCCGGATCTTCGTTTCCGCATATACCTTAGATGTGACCTGTTCCATCCCTTACTCCTTTCTAACCTGATCGCGATCATGATCCAGCTTAGTATCGACCATGTCCATCAGCAGTTGCCAATGTTTTTTTGACTCTTTGAAAGCAAGTTCCTTGTCCCCGGATTTCAGCGCTTCGCTCATGGCCTTGTGCCTTCTTGCCAGAGTGGTAAGGGTCTCTTCGGAGAGCACGGTCCCGAGCCTGACAAGGTCGCGGAAATCGCAATGGCCCCAGACTTTTACAAGAATATTGTTGCCGCTCAAATTCAGGATGGCTTTATGAAAATGCGCGTCGGCCTCGATATATGATTCGAACGCGTCATCCGCCGCCATCTTTTCCATTTCGCTCAGATAATATTCAACGGACTCGACCACTTCCGCGGTCGCGTTGTCAAACCCTTCGTCGATGGCCATATGCTCGAAAAACATACGCAGCTTATATGAATCAAACATATCCTTGTGTGATATCCCGCGGACAAACGAACCCTTGTAAGGAATGCTTTCGACGATCCCCAGATACTCAAGATCCCTTAGCGCCTCCCTCACCGGCGCCTGTGAAACATTCATCTCACGCGCGATCTTCGTTTCGACGATACGCTCGCCGGGCAAAAGCTCCCTGTTCACGATCGCCTTGCTGATCATCCTCTTGACTAACTCTTTTGAAAGTTGTCTGTTTGTATTCATCCGCTTTTGCACCCACCGAGAAGATAATCGATAATCGATTATTTGTATTTATTGCCCTCATGCTATACGAACAGCATTATTTTGTCAATACCGGAAAACTGCCTGTCAGATGAAATTTTTCAGGTAGCGCCCGCTGAGCAAAATGCTGCGCTTCACGTCCTCCTCACATGACTCAAATGCCCTGTCCTCCACCTCGATACATGCGCAGCCCTCGTACCTGATATCGTAAAGCGCGGAGCAAATCGCCGCAAAATCCAGGTCTCCGAGCCCCGGAAGTTTCGGCGAATGCCAGTACTTCGGATATGAGAAACAGCCATATTCGTCCAGCTTGTCCTTATATATCTTGATGTCCTTGAAGTGCATATGGAATATCTTGTCTTTGAACTCATATATCGGTTTCACGTAATCCGCGCCGATGAGGTACGGATGTGACGGGTCGTAATTGAGCCCCAGGTATTCGCTCGGGATGCGGCTGAACATTTCGCGCCATATATATGGGGCGGCGGCAAGGTTGTTCCCGCCCGGCCACTCGTCTTTGGTGAAAAGCATCGGGCAGTTTTCGATGGCGATCTTTACTTTATTCTTTTCAGCGTGTTTCACTATCGGCTTCCAAACCTTTTCATACAGATCAAGATTTTCTTCAACCGTCTTGTTTTTGTCGCGGCCGATAAATGTGGTGACCATGCCTATGCCCATCTCCCCAGAAACGGTGATCAGCTCCATGAGATGCTTTATGGCTGCCTCCGCGTCCTCATTGATGGCGCTCATCGGATTGGGATAGTAGCCCAGAGCGCTTATCCCGACATTTCTTGACGCGGCATAGGTAAGGTAATAGTTCTTTTTCGCCTCATCAAGCCCGTTCAGGTCTATGTGGGTGATCCCCGCATAGCGCCTCACAGCCTTGCCTTTCGGCCAGCAGCAGATCTCAACGCATTCAAATCCGCCCTCGGCAGCAAAATCAATCACCTGCTCAAACGTGTAGTCCGGAAGTATGGCCGACTGAAAACCAAATTTAAACATAATATCCTCCAATCATGCTCCGTAAGCAAACGGCATATTCGCTTTCGAAAACCCTCGAAAACCCGAGCCGCTTTAACTTTATCAAATATTAATATATAATAACTTACACATAGCGTGACAGCAAAATTATTTATTACTGATTGCCGCGTATTATCCAGGGAATTAGTCGAAACACGTTGGAATCCTAACAAAAACGAACTTAACAATTTATCAGTCAACACAAATACGAAAGGAATTGGTGTCACAAATGGATAAGACTTCTACAAATGCAGACGGCTCTATGGGCAGCGGGATGGTGCTGAAACCGGGCACAAAAGTTACGGCGGCGGAGATCGCGAAAATGATAGATCATTCCCTCCTGAAACCGGAAATGACAAGACAGGAAGTAATAGCCGGCTGCGAACTTGCGAAGGAATATGATTGCATGACAGTATGCCTGAAGCCATGCGATGTGGAAGTGGCAAACAGCATACTGAAGGATACTGACGTTCTTGTCACGGCGGTGATCGGATTTCCCCACGGGCATCATCTGACGGCGGTCAAGCTGCTCGAGGCCGCAATCGCCATCGATCAAGGCTGCAAGGAACTGGACGTGGTCCTGAATATCGGCCGCCTGAAGTCCGGCGACGATGATTTGGTTGAAGACGATATACGCGCCGTATGCGAACTGGCTCACAGCCGGAACGTGATCGTAAAGGTGATATTTGAAAATTACTACCTGACGGACGAAGAGAAAATCAAAGCCTGCGAGATATGCAGCAGAGCGGGCGCGGACTTTGTCAAGACCTCGACAGGTTACGCCAAAGGCGGAGCAACAATACATGATTTGGCACTCATGCGCGCCAACTGCCCGGATAAAGTCAGCGTAAAGGCTGCGGGCGGCGTACGCACTCTTGAGAGCGCGCTTGCAGTCAGGGCTGTCGGCGCCGTACGTTTTGGAGCTACCGCAACCAAGGCGATCGTGGAAGAAGCGCGCGAGCTGGAGAAAGAAGGGAAACTGGAGATACCCGAAACCGTAAAGGAACTGGCTTCCGCATATTGATGTGAAAAGCTGCGATATGACTGTCAGGCAAAAGGAATTATGTGAAAAACTGAAACAGGCGGAAGGAAAGCCTTTGCACGCGGTAATCGGGTTGGACGGTTTTATTGACGAAGTCGTCCATGTGGTCGGGAAACGCTTCAGCCCTACGGAGTTTGACAGGATCCTTACGCTTAAGGCCTACGGCAACCGCATTGCCGAAAGTTCGGGCCTTAGTTCAAATGTGGAAATAGTGACCATTGATAAAAAGCTCGGCGGCAACGGCCCTATATTTGCGCTGGGGTTGAAAAAATTCAGCGCCGATATCACATATATCGGATGTGTCGGCGCAGACAGCCATGACGCTGTTTTCACAGAACTTGTAAAGGGTTCCCGCATCATCGGCATTTGTGAACCCGGGCGCACCGACGCCATGGAGTTTGAGGACGGCAAGCTTATACGCTCCAAGATCGACATGTTCAATAATATGACATGGCAGAATATACTGAAGAAGATACCTCCGGAAGGGTTCGCGCGCCTGCTGGACGAAGCGCAGATCATAAGCTTCAACAATTGGACAATGATCAATGCAATGAGCGATATATGGAAGCATATACTTTCGGATATACTGCCGCTTATGAAGTCATCCTTAGAAGAAAAAATATTGTTCTTTGATCTTGCGGATCCTGAAATGCGCGAAGAAAAAGATATCATCGAAGCCCTGGGGCTGATACGTGAATTCAGCAACTCAGGATTTAATACGATACTCGGGTTGAATAAAAAAGAGGCCTGTGAGATAGCCGTAATAGCAGGAACAGAATATCACGATTTTGCCGGCGCGGATCTAAGAGAGCTTACAGAATGCGTTGCTGCCTATATGGGTATCGATTGTGTCGTGGTCCATCCTGTCGACAAGGCGGCTTGTATGAAAGGCGGGCTTTACGATGAAGTGGAAGGCCCATACTGCGCACGCCCAAGCATGACGACCGGCGCGGGTGACAATTTCAACGCCGGATTCGTTTACGGTTATACCATGGGTCTTGGCATGGACCTTAGCCTTTTGCTGGGCACGGCGGCATCCGGATATTACGTGCGTGAGTGTAAAAACCCGACCCTGCCGGAAGTGCGTGAGTTCTTGGGCAAATGGGGCGCTGGTCTATTGGATCGATAAGTATCATATAAATTGGCGAACGGGAAAGGAGATCGTTATGGAACGCAGCCGGGGTTTTTCGCTCTTATTTATTACATTATTCATTGCGCTCATCGCGCTGGCGTTTGCGGCGTGCGGGGACGGGGGGCGAGGCGGTGGCGGAGGGCCGTCAGGTGGTGAGGCGACTGGTGGCGCGGCGCCTTCTTCGTCATCTGATGAGCAGTCAGCGGCGACGGACGGGCTCACGATGTCGGTGTACCTGAATAGTGATGCGCATCTGGTGGGCGCCGCACTGCTGTATGAAGCCCAAACCGGCATCAGGGTAGATATCCAAAACAATTTTGTCATGCCGGATTATGATTCTCCTGCCAAAGACTATGATCCTTACCCGGACACGGACGCGTATACGGAGCAGGCATTGACCGCGCTCATGACGGGGAGCGGCGCGGATATATACGATGTGCGTTTTCTGGAATTTGGCCATCTGGGCAGGAACGGGCTGCTGGTGGATATGGGCGGCTGGCTGGAAAACGACGCGGGGTTGACCGATGACATTATTTTCCGCGACATACTGCTCAGCGAAAAAACCTTGGACGGCATCTTTGCGGTACCGCTGGACTTTTACTTAAGCAGGCTCTATGCCACCCAAGGCGAGCCACTGCTGGAAGACAAGCGGATGACGTGGCAGGAGTTTTTCGATGAGGCCGACGGGCAGGATTTGAATGAAAACCGGGCTTATGCCAGCTTGGACATCACGATATTTATGGAACGCTTCCTTTCCCGGGCTTCGGAATTTATAGACGAGGCCGGGAATACGGAGAATCTTTATTCAGAGGAAATGATTTCGCTGCTGGAAGAATGCAGGGAATGGCGCGATATGGGGCTATGCGAGGCCGTCAGGGATATGCCGGACTATGACCTTTCTTATTCATATGGGGCGCGCATGGTCGGCTATTACCATACGATTGCATATGCTCTTTGTACGCTGCCCGAAGATTACTCGCGTATCAGCGACAATTACTATCCCGGCTGTTTTTTTGCCCCAATGCCAAGTGACGGGGATCCTGTCATCACGGACGGAAAAGAACGTTATCCGCAACGAAATACAGATATGGGGCGATACGGCGTGAACGCGGGCAGCGCGCATGCGGAAGCCGCACAGGATTTCCTGCGCTTCCTTTTGTCAGAGGAAGGGCAGGAAAAAATGGTTTTCACGGAGCAGGACTATGTCGACCGCGGGGCAACCCACAACGGTTTTTTTATCCCGATAAACAGGGCCGCGTTCAGGGGGATGGCAGAGCGCGATCTGGAACGTATACAGGAGTCGTTAAAAGAACAAATTCCGCCTTCCGACAGCGTGCTTGAAATCGGCGGCCTCGTAAAAGAAGCGGAGGGGGCCATAGACGAAATCTCGTATATTATCACGGAAAGGCCTTACCACAGGACTATCATTTTTGAGGCGGCAAAGCAGTTCTTCCTTGACCAGATTTCAGCGGAGGAGGCCGCCCGGCAGATGTCGGACAAGGTCGGCCTGTATCTGAAAGAGCAGGGGTGAGTGAACCATTATGAAATGCAGTCCAGGCTTGATGCCATTTCTTCTTTTGGTATCAATTGTACTTATTGCGTTGTCGTTTGGAGCATGCAATACCGGAGGGCAAGGAAGTGACAGGTGGCTTTCTGACGGGGCGACTTCAGAGTCGTCACCGTCAGAAATCACAATGGCGGTGTGGGAACTTGATATAGCACATCTGGAAAAAGCAGGCCGGGTTTATGAAGAAAAAACCGGCATAAAAGTTAATATCCATACTTATTTCGTTGAACCGGATATATTGGAGACAACTATCATTGATAGTAGTGGTTCTTCTTATACATATTCATTTTATACAGACCCTTATGCGGACACGAGCACATATGAACAGCAGACAGTATCTGCGTTAACGACGGGAAGCGGCGCGGATATATACGATGTGGCTTTTCTGGAGTTTGAGCATCTGGGACGGAACGGGTTGCTGGCGGATATGCGTGGCTGGATCGAAAATGGGGCAGAATTTGCCGCCGACAAAGTATTCCGCAATATACTTCTCAGCGGAAAAACCGAGAGCGGCGTTTTCGCTGTCCCAATAGAGTTCACCTTTATGAAACTAAGAGCAATGACTCCTGACCAACCATTGCCGGAGAACAAGCGGATGACATGGCAAGAGTTTTTTGCCGAGGTCAGCGAACTTGACTATACGCAAGAGATTGCATACAGGGGGACGGATCTTGATATATTTATGTACCGTTTTATTTCCAGGGCATCGGACTTTATAGACGAAGCCGGGAACACGAACAATCTTTTTTCCGCAGATATGGTTTCTCTGCTTGAAGAGTGCAAGGATTGGAGCGATCTGGGATTATGTGCGAAATATATGGATATTACATCAATGACTGCTTCGAGTTCGTATGGCGGGAATGGTGTATGGACTGACAAGCAGGCAGAGTTTTTTTGTACGCTCCCTGAAGAATACGAACGAAGCTATTATTTTTTTGCTCCTATGCTATTTGATGGGAATGCGGCAAAAGTAGAAGGAGAAACCCTCTATCCTGAAATAAATACAGGACGAAGATTATATGGCGTGAACGCAGGCAGCCCCAAGGCGGAAACTGCCCAGGACTTTTTACGGTTCCTCTTGTCGGAAGAGGGGCAGGATATAATGATGAACAAGAATCCGCTCGAGCCTTATGGCATTGTCTTTCCTATCAACAGGGCCGTGTTCCGTGACATGATGGAAAGGGATTTGGAACGCGTCCAGGCCAAAACAGATACCGCCCGAATGGATATACCTGGCCTGATTGATGAAGCGGAAGAAACCGTAGACCAAATCGCATTTATCATCATAGACAAACCATATTACAGGACAATAATCCGCAAGGTTGCTAAAGAATTCTTCCTTGACGAGATTTCGGCGGAGGAAGCCGCGCGGCAGATGTCGGACAAAATCGGCTTGTACTTGAAAGAGCAGGGGTGATTTCGGAACACAGTGGGGACGGTTCCAACACAGTGGGGACGGTTCTTTTTGTGTTCCTCTGCGGAACAAACACAGTGGGGACGGCCCCGATGTGTTGCATGCCAACCGTTGCATGCCCAGCCACGCGGCGTTTTGCTGTTTCGCGCCTTTAATTGGCGGGAAATCGCGAAAAGATGGCTCAAAAAAGAACTTACGGGTAGTTTTTGTCCCGCTTCACCCCGTTTTTTCCCGCAAGGGGCATAAATATCGGCAAATACCTCAAAAAAACTACCCGCAACCTCGTTTT
>Ga0082212_10002199_pt1 | contig 28657 bp, 20 predicted proteins | sample TergutNt197P3_FD_71548 | JGI IMG/M metagenome (GOLD analysis project Ga0082212, IMG submission 71548) | Neocapritermes taracua P3 segment gut microbial communities from Petit-Saut dam, French Guiana - Nt197 P3 | ecosystem: Host-associated > Arthropoda: Insects > Digestive system > Gut ...
CCGTCCGACGCTCGTGCCGGAACCGGTCATTAATATCATCGACGGTCGGCATCCGGTGCTTGACGTGGCCCTGGCCGACGGAACTTTCGTGCCGAACGACGCGAAATCGGACATCGAATCGGGCATGATTCACCTGATCACGGGCCCGAACATGGCGGGCAAAAGCACGTTCATCCGGCAGATCGCGTTGCTGTCGATCATGGCGCAAATCGGCTGTCATCTTCCGGCGCGCGAGGTGACGCTGGGCATCGCCGACCGCATTTTCGCGCGTGTCGGGGCAAGCGACGAACTGGCACGCGGGCAAAGCACGTTCATGGTCGAAATGACGGAAACGGCACGCATTCTCAATATGGCGACGCCGCAAAGTCTCGTGATTTTGGACGAAATCGGTCGCGGGACAAGCACCTTTGACGGCATTTCGCTGGCCTGGTCGATTGTCGAATACCTGCACGATCGGGTCGGCTGTCGGACGTTTTTCGCGACACATTACCACGAGCTGACCGCTCTGGCCGACCGCTTCGAGCGTATCAACAACCTCAACGTGGCCGTGCGCGAATGGAACGACGACATTGTATTCTTGCACAAGATCGTTCCCGGCTCGGCGGACAGGAGTTACGGGATACACGTTGCGCGACTGGCCGGCGTGCCGAAAGACGTTGTCAAACGTGCCGATGAAATTCTCACCGACCTGGAGCAAACGCAGAACGCAGAGTGCAGAGCGCAGAGTGGGGAGGAATTTCACACTCGCTACTCGCCACTGACCAAGCAGATTTTACCCGGTGGAATGCAGCTTTCGCTGTTTGGTCCGCTTTCGCATCCGGTTCTTGATGATTTGAAGACACTTGATCTTGATTCACTCACGCCGGATGCGATTGTGAAACTCGTCGCAAGTTGGAAAGAAAGCCTCAAAGCGGACTCGCATGAGAAGACTTGACCATAATGTCATCGTCATCGACGGCAAAATGTATCGTTTTATTGTGCCGCCAACGAAAATTGAGCTTGTTTGGTGAACAACTGTTGAGACGGTGTAAAAATTAGGGTGTAGCCGCGATATAAGGCTTTCACCGGAAATAAAGCGGCAAGAAAAGCATGAGATTGGCATTGGGCAAATTGGACAAAGATGGTAATATTCCCCTATTACCTTTTCTCATTCTAACGGATTAAGTGTTTATTATTGGAATGATAATACACTGATGAAATTGGGGTGTATGCAACAAATAGGCAAAACTCTCGTGCTTGCTTACCTTGTGTAAAGCGTGTAAATACACAAAACGTTGACATTTTGGCGATTCTATTTGCACCTTTTCATCTTCAAACACATAATCCGTTATAACCAGCAATTTTCTCCGTGACTCCGTGCCTTTGTGTGAGATAATTTTTGTAGGAAAAAACGATCATTTGCTCCCGTTTACAGTATAGGAAGGTAAAGGTGGGAAAAATCTTGTTTATACTACAAACGGAAACAAATTGTATTTTTCACACTGTTGCCACCAGCGCAACAACAAAGCCACAGAGGCACAAAGATCAATTCTCTCTGTGTCTCCGTGCCTTTGTGTGAGATCATTTTTTGAGAAAAAAACGGTAATTTGCTCCCGCTTTCAGTATAACATAGGATATAACTTTGAATTTACGCAGGTTTTGCTGATTTGGGCAACTTTTTGCGGGCATTCCAAAAATCGTTCCATCGGTTGGATTTGACGATGCTTCGGAGTGTCAGGATCGTTTGGCCGCCGGGGATGCTCCAACGCATTCCGCTACGGCACAGTCGCTGTTTCACAACGTTTTTGCATGCGCCTTCGACCGGGCCGCTGCCAATCGGCCAGCCGTTGTCGCGGAATCGTTTGTACTCCATCAGGTGCGCATTGTTTTGCAAAAACGTCAGGCACGATGTAATCAATTCACGCGACGAATCCTTGTACTCGTAACTCGCAAGGTAATATTCCTTTCCTTGAGTTGTAACTTTATGTGTTTCAATCTGTTACAATCTCAAAAAAGGAGTCTTTTTTTCAATGCCAGTTTTTAACTAATTTCACAACTTTACGTAATTTCAATGTTACATCCAAAAGTATTTTGACATACTATGTTATAATTGATAAAATAGGTCAAATAGAAAAAATAGAAAGATGTGTAACAGGTAATATAAGTAAAATATATGATTTGTACTGCAATCTGGGAGTTTTTTTTATTTTTCTCAGGTCTTACCACTCTTTCATTTCGTACACACTCTTTATATAATAAAATCTGTGCCCTTTTGCCATATTGGGTGTGGCGATGGGTTTTATGTTCGTTTCCGTGTTTGTAATCAGGAAAAATTTTGGAGCTAAAAATGAACAGACGTCATTTCATGAAAACCGGTGCTGGCGTTGCGGCACTCGGTATGTCACTGCAAGGTTTGAGCGGGATTGTTCGCGCAGAGGATGAAGTAAAGAAAATTCCGATCGGCGTACAGGTTTACAGTGTACGAGAGCAAGCGGCCCGAGATGTGGGTGCCATGCTCAAGGCCATTGGCGAAATCGGTTACAAAGGCGTTGAGTACGCCGGTTATTACGGCAAAAAGGCCGAAGAGTTGCGCAAGATGATGGACGACAATGACCTCGTCTGCTGCGGAACTCATACGGGACTCAATACCTTGCTCGGCGATGAGTTTAAGAAAACGGTTGAATACAACAAGATTCTTGGTAACAAATTCCTGATTGTCCCGTCTGGGTTGGAACACGCTCTTGAGACAAAAGACGGTGCCTTGATGACAGCCCACCTGATGAACGAGCTGGCCGCCAAAGCGGCTGAACACGGGATGTTTGTTGGTTATCATGCCCATGCCGGTGACGTGAAAAAGATTGATGATACGACGCCGTGGGACCGTTTCTTCTCGCAGACCAAGAAAGAGGTCGTCATGCAGGTTGACACAGGTAACTGTCTCAGTGGCGGTGCCGATCCGGTCGACCAGGTCAAGCGTTACCCCGATCGTTCCACAACCGTTCACCTGAAAACCTTCGGCGGCAACCGAGACACGGTCATCGGCGACGACAAAGTCAATTGGCCGGCCTTTTTTGAAGCCTGTGAATCCGTCGGCGGAACCGAGTGGTACATTGTCGAACATGAAACCGGCACCAACCCGGTTGAATCCATCAAGGGTTGCTTCGAAGGTCTCAAAAAACTGGGCAAAGTGTAATTGCCCGCGTTAAAGTAAATCATCCGTTCATGTTTTTTCACTCAAGGACGCAAAGAACATTGAATTCTTGGTGTCTTTGTGTGAAAACCCTTGTTGTGGGTTAGCGGATGAAACTTATCAAAATCGCTTTTCCGGCTGTAACGGCCATGAGCTTGTCTGAGGTCGCACAATCGTGTCCCCGTGATTTGGAGAATTGAGTCATGAGAAAAAATTTCATCTTGTCGTGTGTGTTAAGTTTTATCATCGTTTTGAGCAGCCGTGTCTATTGTCCGATGGTTTATGCGGAGGATACTGAAGAGACCGCAACGACCGGGCAAATTGAGCAGTCTGAACAAAGCGAATCTGTAACTGCAACCGACGAAACTGCCGACGCATCGGATACTCCGGCTGCGGCTGCGGAAGCGGAAGCGAAAAAGGACGACGCTCCGCAGGCGAAAACGCCATCCGTTCAAACAAAAAGCAAGGAGAGCGACATCGAAGCGGCCAAAAAGCCAATGGTCATTGACGGACTTGTTCTGACCGATGCCGAACGCCGCGTCTTTGAATTAACGAATGCCGAACGCCAAAAGCGGGGCTTGCCGGCGTTGCGATTGGACCGCCGCTTGATGGAATCGGCTCGTCGTCAGGCCAGTTGGATGGCAAGAACCGGGATTTTCCGGCACGGTAACGCTGGGGTTGCCGAAAACATCGCAATGGGCCAACGCTCCAGTCGTGACGTCGTGGTGGCTTGGATCAACTCGGCGGGACATTTTCGGAACATGATGAATCGAAGTCACGGTGCAATCGGCATTGGATCCTATCGCGGAAGAAATGGTGCGCTCTACTGGTGTCAGCAGTTTTCACGCTAAGACTCTCGCCGGATAATCATCATCCAAAACCAGCACTGTAACAATTTTTTCGGTAAAAGCCTGACACTGCATGCAATCCTTTAGGATTGCATCTCTCGATAGAAAAAAGTCTCCGAAGAATCCAAACGTATTCCGTGGAGTATTTTTAGCTTCGTCCCCCTGGCTTCAAAAAACCGTCTTTTGTGGGATAATACATGTTTGGTTTGTGTTCGCCTGCGCCGGCGTCTGAGGTGCACGGCTTCACGTTCACTTCCGTCATTGCGCTACGCTTCATTCCGGCTTTTGTTTTATCCAAAAAACGAAACACATCCCCATGACATATAATCAACTCTTTCTCCCGGAAATCCGCGAGATGCTCGCCGAGAATAACGCCGAGCTGATGCGGGAATTTTGTTATGACTTCCACCCTGCCCGCACGGCGGAGTATATCGAGGGACTGACCGCTCAGGAAATCTGGGAACTGCTCCGGCATTGCGATCCGGCGCAACGGGTTGAAATATACAGTTTTCTCGACGAAGACAAGCAACTCGAAATTCTCGAAACCGCGCCGCGGGAAGAAATGGCGACACTCGTGGCCGACCTTCCGGCGGACGATCGTGTTGACATTCTCAACGAGCTCGACCAACCGACGAACAGCGAGATCATGGCCTTACTGCCGGCGGAAGATCGGCTCGACATCACGCGGTTGCGTTCGTATCCCGAAGGCTCTTGCGGTTCGGTGATGACGACCGACTTTGTGCGGCTCAACGAAGCCATGACCGTCAATGAGGCAATTCGTGAAGTTGGGCAACAGTTGCCCACGATGGAAACAGTGTATTATCTCTACGTGCTCGACGAATGGGAGCATCTCGTCGGCATGGTCTCGGCAAAGCAACTCATCGCACATGTGTCCCGGGGCGAAACGGTCATTCACGATTTGATGCTGCGGGATTTGATCACTGTTGAAGCCCTCGAAGACAGCCGCGAGGCCGCCAACGCGATTGCTCGATATGATTTTCTCGCCGTGCCGGTCGTCGATGAAGAACACCGGATGCTCGGCATCATCACTTATGACGACGTGATCGACATCAACAGCGAGTTGGTGACGAAGGAAGTCCACCAGATGGGTGCCGTCAGCCCGATGGATCAGCCATACCTCGAAATGCCGTTCATCACGCTTTGGCGAAAACGTGTTGTCTGGCTTGCGTGCCTGTTTGTTGCGAGTTTTTTTACGTTCAGTGCGCTGGCATATTTTAATGCGGAACTGGAACAACTGATCGTACTGGCGATGTTCATCCCCTTGTGTATTTCGACAGGCGGAAACAGCGGCTCACAGGCGGCAACACTTGTCACGCGATCGCTGGCACTCGGCGAAGTCCGGCTCCGTGACTGGTTTCGCATCGTGCGGCATGAATTGATGATGGGGTTGGCACTCGGCGTTTCCATCGGCTTGGTCGGTTTCCTGCGGGGAGTGTTGACGCCGGAGTCGTTAATCGGATCGGCAGACCGTTTATTATTGGGCATCACAATCGCACAATCCGTCGCACTGATTTGTTTTACAGGGACAATTGTCGGCTCGTTGCTCCCGCTTGGATTCAAACGCGTCGGTATTGATCCGGCCGTTGCGTCGGGACCCTTCGTGGCAACTTCCGTCGATGTCATCGGCATCATCATTTATTTCACGACGGCGAAATTCTGGCTCCTGTCCGCCGGTGTCTAAGACGCTGCTCGGCTAAACGGATACTGCTATTGTCCATTCATCGCCGACCACTGATTGCCGGATTGACCGCAAATGTCAACCACGTCATAGCCGGGGTAAGTCGGCATCGTGAACGCATCGGCAGTGAACGGACTGGCCTGGTTGAATTGTACGCGCCCTATCGAAAGCCGCATGGCCAGTTTTTTTCCCTGCATCGAAAAGAGCATGTCCACCGTTTCGGGATAGGTAATACCCGTCGATGTGTCGAGAGCATGGCTTTGCGAAATGGCCGACGCGACAATTTGCCCGGATGGATTCCGTAATTCCTGCATCAACACACAGGCCGTTTTGCCGTCGACGGTCGTGTATTTCGTGTAAGTCCCCAACGCGGTGGGACGCTGGGTCTCAATGACCCAGCTGCCCTCGGCTGTTCGTGCGACAAGTCGATGCTGTTCATGCGGCGGAGGCTGGAAAACACACATGCCCATCGATTCGATCAGCCAACCGGGATCGATTTGGAATGTGTCGCGCACCGGATTCGATTCGTATTGCTCATGCCGGCCAAAATAAATCGCGTTGCGCTGGTCTTGTTTGATCCAAACCCAAAATAATTCGTTGTTACTGCCGATGTCAAACTGTTTCGAGAGAAAGGCTTCGCCGGTGGCACGATATTTTTTCGGAGATTCATAAACGATATTGCTACTCAACGAAACGGCCGCGCCGTCAATCGTGATGCGGGCGTCCGTCGTGTTGAGCCGCTGTTTTTTCGCATTGTTGTTGTTGACGGCAGCGATCACATCATCCAATGACGCATTTTGAGCAAGAACCGTCGGCACTTTGGGCAACGGTTTACAACCACCCAAACCGCACACGCAGACAACCGCCGTCACCAGGAAAAAGAGTCTTACCGTCATGTATTCCGCCGATTCCGTGTTTTTGGAATAAAAATCGGCGTATCATACCAAGATTTCGTCCCCAATGAAAGGCCGGATGACTCATTTTCTGGATATTTTGGGAACGACCGAATCAGAGCCGCAACAGTATCGAAGTGGCCGAAACAGAATTTTGTGCAGAGATGTACCTCGCATCTTGTCTTTGCGTCCCAAGGTCAATCATAAGAAATTCCACAGAATAATATTTATTGCAGCAATAAACAAAAAATCTTTTTCTGCCTGTTGAAACCGGTTGTGGGATTTGTTAGAATAACAATTTGGTACAGATTAATCACACCCATCCATTTCCGGAGAAAAAACATGAGTAGAATATCCCGCCGTCGTTTTCTTGGACAATCTGCCGTAGCCGCAACAGTCGGTTTTGCCGCACCGTATTTGGCCTTGTCCCAACAAGGCAATGTCAGTCCCAACGAGCAGCTCGGTGTCGTTGTGGTCGGTGCCGGAGGCCGTGGTCTCGGCAGTCACGGTAACGAATGGGCCAATAACAAGAACACGCGAGTCCTTTATTTTGTTGACCCTGACGAAAATGTCGGCAACGAGGCTTGCGACAAACTGGCCGAACGAAACGGCTCTCGCCCGAAGTTCGTTACCGACATGCGAGCCGCTTTTGATGACAAAAACCTCACCATCATGTCCTCGGCCACGACGAACCACTGGCATGCCTTGTCCGGTATTTGGGGAATGCAGGCCGGTTTGCACTGCTACATCGAAAAACCGATCAGCCACAACGTTCACGAAGGCCAGGCACTCATTGCTGCCGCAAAAAAGTACAACAAATGCGTGCAAACCGGTTCGCAATGTCGTTCCTGTTCGGCCAATATCGAAGCGAATAAGTTTATCATGGCCGGAGGAATCGGCGAAGTGAAATTTGCCCGCGGACTTTGCTACAAACGCCGCAGTTCGATCGGGGCGTTGGGGGAATTCGATCCTCCAGCAACGGTCGATTACAACCTTTGGAGCGGCCCGGCACCGCTGGTACCGGTCACACGTCCGAAATTTCATTACGACTGGCACTGGCAACGGCTGTACGGCAACGGCGACCTCGGCAATCAGGGGCCGCACCAAACCGACATCTCACGCTGGCACCTCGGCGTTGATCGCTTCCCGAACTCCGTCATCAGCTACGGCGGACGTCTAGGTTACGACATGGAACGCAAAGCCCCGGATTACATTGATGCAGGCGATACGGCCAACACGGAAACGACGATTTTCGATTACGGCGACAAGTGCATCGTGTTCGAAGTGCGCGGACTGGAAACCCCGGCATACAAGGGCGCGTCCATCGGCGTCATCGTTTACGGTTCGGAAGGCTACCTCGTCCAGAAAGACTACGTGACTTCCGTTGCTTATGACAATGACGGTAACGTCATCAAGGAATTCAAAGGCGGTGGCGATTCGGGACACTTCAGCAATTTCGTCGAGGCGGTGAAGGCCAATGATCCCACCATGCTGAACGCCGACGCCCGTTGTGGTCACCTTTCGGCAGGTATGAGCCACATCGGTAATATTTCGTATTATCTCGGCGAAAACAACAAGGTGTCCGCCGGTGAAGCGAAACGCATTCTCGAAGGCATCAAGAGTCTCGACGACAACGCCGAGACGCTCGGCAGAATGGTTGAGCATTTGACTTCCGACAAGAACAAAGTTGACTTGCGAAAAACCCCCATTTCGATGGGGCCGCTCCTTAAAATGGACTCGGAAAAAGAAGTTTTCCTCGACAACGACGATGCCAACGCCATGTTGACCCGCGAATACCGCGATCCTTTCATCGTCCCGGCAGTTGATAAAGTGTGATTGAGGAGAGGTTTTTGCCGTTAGCCGCGTCACCCTGTGACGCGGCGATTTTGGCAATGGTCTTCCGATGTTTTCGGGGACAACAAGAGTTGCCACCTCGACAAAGGGTTCGTGTGGTCCGGCTCCTATACGATTCCTGATGACTGGGAACGATGAAAGAAAGAAAAACGAATGTTAAGGCCAAAATTGCAAGCGATCTTGTGTAACTACATGAAAACCCTTGCCGAACTGACATGTGAGATTCGTCGTTGCTTTGGTCATTCATGGCCGTTCTCCACAGTGGCTGAAACCCACCCGGGGAGCGGCCCCAAAAAAGTATTGCAGTCCTCCGTCCCCGGCTCTTTTCGCAATCTCACGATTGCGGCTCTGATTGTCACACCAACCCATAATCCGTCAGCGTTTTTCTTAATTTCGCCGTCAGTTCCGGTTCGAGCGTTGTCATGGGCATGCGCAGGTAGCCGGTGTCGCGACCGAGCATCTGCATGGCGGCCTTGACCGGGATCGGGTTCGTTGCCAGCGACAGCATGTCGCGAGCCAGCGTGAACGTTTTGTAATGCAACCGTTGGGCTTCGGCAATGTCACCGGCGTCAAAGGCCTTGCACAGCGCGATCATGTCCTGCGGGACGATGTTTCCGATGACGGAAATCACGCCGCGACCGCCGAGTGCCATGAGCGGAAGCGTGACGCTGTCGTCGCCGCTGAGGACGGTCAGGTCGGTTTCGGCGATGATCTGCGACGCCTGATCCATCGAGCCGGTCGCCTCTTTGACCATCGTGATATTTTTGCACGCGGCCAGCCGGATGATCGTCTGCGGCTCAATGTTTTTGCCCGTGCGACCGGGAATGTTGTAAATGCAGAGCGGAATATCGACAGCCTCGGCCAGCGTTTTGTAATGCAGATAAAAACCTTCCTGCATCGGCTTGTTGTAATACGGTGCGACGATCAGCGCGGCGTCGGCACCGGATTTCGCGGCGGTTTGGGTCAGCCGCAAGGCTTCTTCGGTCGAGTTGGAACCGCTGCCGGCCATGACCTTGATCTTGCCGGCGGCGGCTTCGACGACCGCTTTGATGACACGGTCGTTTTCGTCGTGCGTGAGCGTCGGCGATTCGCCGGTCGTTCCGGTCGGCACAATGGCGGTGGTTCCGGCGGCAATTTGGAACTCAACATGTTCCTGCAACCGGTTAAAGTCAATCTGGACGTCCTCTTTGAACGGCGTCACAACGGCCACGGAAAGGCCGGAAAAATTTTCACTGCGTGTCATGGGATAGGGGATAGGGGTTTTTCTAAAGGGGGATAGGAAACAAAAGCCGGAATGGAGCGTAGCGTAATGACGGAATTCCGTCACGCCGTGACCACCGCAAAACCATATTTTTACCTTATTTTCCCAACAAAACAACCTCGGCAGACATCATTCTTTCAGGAAAAAATCCGCAAAATTTTCCGATTGTGGCGTTTTGTGATTTCGTATAGAATGCCAGGCCGTTCAAGAAACAGTAGCCGGGAACGAAGTTTGCCAAAGGCAAACGGAGTGACCGGTGGGGGGCATGTTTTCCGGTCACTGCGTTCCCGTCTGCTATTTTGATGTAAATATTTGTAAAGTCATCATTTACGGAGATGAAAAATGCGACATATTCTGAAGTTGTTACCGATTTTTGCGACGGTATTTGTGTTGACCGTTTCTCTCACGCCGGCGGAGGAGCGTTACCTCGACGCCCTGGGGCGGATTCAAACGCGATACGATTCGTTGGACGAACTCAAGCCGTTGCTTGCACTTACAGCGTCGTCGCTGACCGAATGGCCAGGAGCGGACTCCTGGCTTCAGGCTTCGGACTTCGGGCTTCAGGAATGGCTTTCGATGCTTTCCCCCGAAGCCGGAAGTCTGACGCCCGATGCCTTGTTTCCCCCTGAAGCCCGAAGCCTGATGTCTGAAGCCTTGCAGTCCGAAACGTTCCACCTCCGGCTGTTTTTGGGGCGCGACGCGATTTATCCGGTGCTGCTGTTCCCGACGAAATCGGAACACACGATCCCGAACCAACGGCTCGCGCTCAAAAAGCTGGTCGTTCCCTACAGCGGTGGCCGGGAAATCGGGTTCGTGGAATGCTGCTGGGGGGCACACGGCCACTGGGGGTACGTCACCACGCCCCAACTCGGCGAACTGATTGAACGTTCCCTGGCCGATGGTACATTCGCGTCACAGGGTGACGCGGCTAACGGTAACGCGGCTAACGGCAATCACGGTGACGCGGCTAACGGTGATCACGACAACACGCTTGAACTGGCCACGCTGACGCTTTATCTCGAAAATCTCCCGCAGGGGCCGTTGCAAATCGGTGATGTTCTTGTGACATCGTACTGGGACTACGTGTATGCGGTGATGATCGGCGTGACTGATTTCGACTGGGATTCAAATAGTAACACACACGATGAGTATCTGGGTATTTTATCCACCATCAACCTGTATTCGGCCATCATCAAAGACCTACGGGCGATTTGCGAGGGGGTGCGTCAGTTTTCCGTGCAGGCGGCGCTCGACCGTGAAACCGGCGATCTCCTCCTGGCGGCGACCACCGAGTACAAGCCGCATTCCGATCTCGCCCGGCAGAACCAAATGCGCCGCGACCACCGTCAGACGCTCGCCGAGTTTTATCAGCCGGACGATGCGATACTCGCCTTCGCCGAGGGCGTCGCCCCGAGACTTGAGGAAAAGTCGTTCCTCGCAAGTGCCGTAAGGTCTTACTTTGGTTCCTTGAGCTATGACCGTGACCCTGACGATCCAATCCACGATTTATATGAAAACATGTTTGAGAAAACCTTGTTCCCGTCGTTATTGGCGGATTGGCAGGAAGTCGCCGTGACGGTTGACGGTGACGCTTCGATTCTTGCGGCATTTCACGTGACCGGCGGGCAGTACGTGGCGGAGTTGTTTGACGCCCTCGTCGAAACGGTAAACGAAGATGAAAGAGAAATCAACGACAACCCCGCCGAATTTCATGTTCCGGAAACATACAAGGGCTATCGCATTTTCAGTGCCACGATGCCGATTCCTGAAGAACAACGCCAGTTTGGAAAGTTTAGTAAAAGCGGAGTCGATTATACCCTGTCATGGTCAAATCAACGTGAAGAGAGTATGGAAAATGAAGCCGGGGAGCAGGACGATCACGGTGAAACGCAAATTTCAGAAAGTGATCTGAAAGCACGCAAACGCGCGGAATGGCTGGACGGGAAGAGCGTGTCGTATTGCCTGGCGGTTTCGGACGATGTGGCGGCGATTGCGGCGGGGCTGACGCCGGTGGATGCGACGTTGAAGTTGAAAGACGCCATCGACCGCAACACTGTAGCCCGGGAACAGTCCCTGCACCAACATTTCCCGGAAACGACGCTGGTGTTCGCCACGCCCACGCCGGAACAACTGCGCACGCTGGCCGCCATGTTCAACGATGACACCTGGTGGCAAGCCGACGAATCGTCAGGCGAAGTGTCCACGTCCACATCCGACGGCAACGACGGTGACAACGGCGATGGCGACAACGACAGCGGGGAATTGACTTTCCAACTGACCAAACAGATCAAAATCCGGTCAAAATACAACCCCGCCGACTCGTCGCCGGGCAAAATCCACATTCGCTCAACCCTGACAGACACGTCGCGGACGGATCAAGTGCGTATCAGCGAGAAGTTTTTGGAGTGGTAAGAACAGCCGGAATTTAAAACAGCAGCCGGGAACGCAGTGAGGTTACGGAATAACCGAACGGAGTGACCGGTGAGTTCGGGTTCGTTACCGCCATTACCGGTCACTCCGTTCGTCTTTGGTGAACTGCGTTCCCGGCTGCTGTTACAGCGTCTTCTATCGCACTTCGCAGACTTCGACGGCGGTGGGCGAAACCACTTTGATGACGGTGATCTGTGTTCCGGTGGAAAGTTCCTTTCCGGTGGAAAAGGCTTCGTATTCCATAGTGCGGTTCTGCTGCGAGACGAGAACCTTGCCGGCCCCCTTGCCTTGGGCAGGTATCCGAACGTAAACCGAACCGGTCGCACCGACCAGTTTGTCACTGGAAACATTGCCTTGGTTACGCAGCGAATACATTGCGCGGTACAGGAAATAGACGAGAATGACTGCGGTTAGCCCGGCCATGACGGCGGCTGCCATTGCCAAGAACGGGCTGTTTGTACTGTTCAGCGTGCCCCAACCGGTAAGGCCGAAAAACGTAATGCCCGCAACCATCGTGCGAAACGAGAGTACCTTAAAAACGTGAAAACCTGCCCAGGAACCGTGGCCGACGATGCCGTCGCCTGCATCAACATCGCCCGTATTGACATCGCCGAGGTTAACGTCACTCATATCGACCTCGCCCATATCGACATCAAAATCCAACCCACTGAAGCCGAACCCGACGGCGGAAAGCACCGTTTGAACCACGAGAATCGTGCCGCCCAAAACCGCACAAAAGCCAAATACGCTAAGCATGTTTTCCTCCTTTTGTGTCCCAACCTAAACGGTAGTCACTGCGATAATTTTTTTTCACATTTTCACAACGACTCCAGTATAACAGATTTCCCACAAAAAAACAGCTCAAAAGGGGTCTTGCGGAATATATCGCGGGTAGAGCGGCAATTCTTTTACCGGCAAGGGCAAACCATAGCGGTCGGCCCAATCTTCACGGTCTTCGTCGCTGGCGTAAAACGTGAGCCAAACGGTCGGGTCGCTGACACCGCCGACGTAAGAGCAGTCCCAGTGCAAGGCTCCCTTTCGCATATCGATCTTCTTTTCCCGTGACGGTAGAATGTCCTGGCAAATCAACTCGTACAACTCGCGGTCGGAAAGATGGTCGCAAAAATCCAAGACGATTTTCTTTTCATAAAGACGCTCAATGATATCGTCCAGAATTTTTGAAACATCCATATCGCCAAGCTGACTCGTATGCGGCGGACGCAGTTCCGGCTCAAACCAGCGATAGACCGGCAAAACCGGGGCGCGTTCCCATTCCAGCATCGACGCCAGATACTCGTTTTCGCGGTGCAGTGAAATCTGTTGGACATCAAGCCGGCTGATCGACTCGTCAAAATAGGGTTCCAATTCCGAACGCAGTTCAGCGTTTCGTAGAATTTCGTCCACCTCGTCCCGAATGGTATTTTTGCTCATTTTTTTTCTCCCGGCAGGAATCGAAATTATGTACACAATAACAGGCATAATTCCATTCCTAAATCTTTTCCCTCTCTACGAAAAGACTTTATCAGAGATCAGGAAAACTTCAAGGTTTTTTTGCGGAAAGATGCAAAAAGATGCCGCCTTGTCGAAAGATAAATCCTACAATCGACACAATTTACTTTTATGCAATTTCACTATTTTGACCATATATCGTTGTCATGTTAATTTAGGGAAAGATTCTGTAGTTTTGCGATAAATAGAAGACATGAGAGACATGCCATAAAAAAATACGATAATACTGCGTATTGCAATTGCACCGGCGAAACGGTATTGACAAATAGAGGTTATTTGGATAACATTTTTCAAGCTATTTCATCTCTCATTCAGTCAGTGAAAAAATGAAACATGTCGGGATTATCGCGGGTTTCGGAGAATACCCGGTTTTGCTCGCAAGATTTTTGAGTCAAAAAAACTACGAGGTTTTCTGCGCCGGTGTGCGTGACCAGGCCGATCCGAGGATTCTGGGATATTGTAGCGACCATCTCTGGATGGGGTTCGGCAATTTGGGAAAGCTGTTCGCTTTTTCAAAAAACACAAGGTCACGCAAGCAACGAGGCTGGAGGCATTTCCAAACGGCAATTTCATCGTTCGTGGCTGATCTGGCGATACATGCCCGATTTATACACCATTCGGATGTTCGCCCCACACTTTGCTTTTCGTACAAAAGATAACACTTCCGATTCCCTGTTGCTGACCTGCGTTGAAGCCTTTCAGCGGCAGGGAATCCTCATTTTACCAGGCACCGACTTGGCACCGGAGATGCTTGTGAAACACGAACTTTTGACCACTCGTGGGCTGTCGAAAGCCCAGTGGAAAGATATTCAATTTGGCTGGCGCATTTCAAAGGAACTTGGTCGCCTCGACATCGGCCAGGCGGTGACGGTCAAAGATCAGGCGGTCATCGCTCTTGAGGCACTCGAAGGCACGGACGAATGTATTGCGCGTTCCGGTCGGCTGTGTCAGGGCTTTACCATGCTGAAACTCGCGAAGCCGCAACAGGATATGCGTTTTGACATGCCCAGTTTCGGGATGCAGACGATCAAGAGTCTGGCCGCTGCAGGTGGGAAGGTTCTCGTGGTCGAAGCGAACATGACGGTTTTGGTCGGCCAACAAGACGTAATTGATTTCGCAAACGAAAACGGCATCGTCATCGTGGCTTTGATGGAAGATGACCTTTCACGGGATGAATACCGATCCTGAAAACGTATTGGCAACCGGGAACTTTGCGCTGCGCGCAGTGACCGGGTCGGACGCGGAGATATCCGGTCACTTCACTTCGTTTCCGGGTGCCATTGTACATTTTACGATAAGGAAAAGTGTTCAGCGTTTCAACAGCAAATTCATTTATCATCTGCTGCTACTGCCGCCAAGGACCTTGTCCATAAGTTCATCGACAGCAGCACCGACATCCAGGGTTTCCGTCAATCCGGCTTCAGTGACTACAACGGAAAGTGGTGTTGTTCCAAACTTTAAAAACTTGGAGTTTACCAAGGACTTCGTTTGTGCGTTTCTTTCCGCAGCTTTGGCCTGTTGTTCTTCATAATACTTCAAAGAAGCTTCCGAAGAGTCCGTAGGGGGTGGTGAGTCCGAAGTGTCCGGGGGTGGTGCAACAATCTTGCTGATAATAACTCTATATTTTCCGGCAGGTGCGCCTGGCCAATAGGCATCTGTTTTGATTGTTGCAACACCATCTTTGCCTGTGATGGCCCCCGTTGTAAATCGAACATCGACTCCATCCGCCACCAAATTAACAGTAGCTCCTTCGAGAGGCTTGTCATCCTGAATTACGGTTAGTATCACAGGAAAAAGAGGTGGCAAATCCGCCGGTTTTTTCTTGCCACCGCAACCGGAAGGACAAAATAAAGCCAGAAGAAGGAAAGGAATGAAATAGTTTTTCATGGAATTCGTAAAAGTTGAGTTGTTGTAATGGAATAAAACCCCGGCATTCCGTCGTCGGATTGACATGGGAAAATACCGACGATGAAACGCCAGGACAAAATTAAAGACTGGCACTCTCGCCACCAGCGATACTTCCCATGGCTCCCCAAATGCCATAAGGACTTCGACCGGATGTGGGACCCATGATCGGGTCGGCTTGATCATCGCGACCAGTCAAGTTCGTAGAAACCGTGTCCGAAACGAAGGTCACGGAACCATCACCAAGAAGAACGTTCACACCTCCGGTATGGTTACTGCTGGCGGTGACGATTGCCCATCCTCCATCCCCACCACCATTGGAACAACTTGGTCCGTTTGGTGCGATGACAGTACAGAACTGTCCGTTAATCGGGCGACCATCGCCAAACCATTGACCACGGAAACTCCCACTTGTACCATTTGCCATCTGGCCGGGATTATTCGGGTCACGAGCACGAATGTTACAGTCCGATGCACTCACCGGGCGATTGGGCCAAACACCGCCTTTGATTCCGAGGTAACCATTCCCAATGGGATTTTTCACCGTTTCGCTTGCAGCAATCGTGTTGCTGGTTCCGTCTGGAATCGATCCCATGGATTTCCACGTTATGCCGACAAAGATTCCGCGTTGCGTAACATTCCACTGCCCGTCGACGGTTCTAATGTTAAAACTGGCACCATTTTCAGTTCCAGGTGCCCAGTTACAGTCGATACCGTCACCGAGGGAAGTCACAATGCTGGAACCAGCACCACGATTTTCCGATGCCGGTTGATTTGCTGTTCCGTCGGAAGGGCAAAGAAGTGACGAGACATTGCCTCGCATTTGGTCTTGAGCTGAAGCTACACCACCCGCTGCACCATGAGTTCCTTCCCAAACATACGGTGCTCTGGCATAGATCGCATCATAACGGGCAATTTGTTCCATGTAAGGGAACAATTTAAAAGTCGCACTCCAGTGGCCTGTCGGTACTATCGTGCCATTAGTTTCTGTTCTCACGCACCATGAATTGGCGGATGGAAAGGACTTAACTGCGTCATGATACACATGCAAGGAAATGCCCCATTGCTTGAAATTGTTGGAGCAGGACATTCGGCGTGCCGCTTCACGGGCGGCTTGCACAGCAGGCAAAAGAAGAGCAATCAAAATACCAATGATTGCAATAACAACCAGAAGTTCAACCAGGGTGAAGGCTCTTAAATTGCCCCCCCCCCCCCATTTTAACAGTTTTTAATTCGTTCATTGCTCGATCTCCTAAAAATAAGGAATAACTCAAGGTACAAAAAGCTTTGTCTCAACTGATTTTGAGAAATCATAGCCAAAAATCATAACCGGCACACCAAGCCGAAGATTTCGGCCTCAAAATCAATTTTGCAAAGTAACACAAATTCTTCTACACTATATTTTACCAAATGCTATTTCTGTTGGCAATAACTACTCAAAATATTAATCGGAAAATGTCTTAGAAAAGCATGAAAACATGACAAGATAATTGTACAGAAACAACTACTTCGAAACAATGGTTCCGTCAACCGGGCTGCTGGCGGTGGCGTAGAGCTTTTTCGGAATGCGTCCGGCAAGGTACGAAAATCTGCCTGACTCGCAGGCTAATCGCATGGCGTGGGCCATTTTGAGCGGGGCGTGTGCGTGGGCAATGCCTGTGTTGAGCAGCACGCCGTCAATGCCGAGTTCCATTGCCAGTGACACGTCGCTTGCCGCACCGACTCCGGCGTCCACGATGACCGGATAATCCGGGTCGTTCTCTTTCAGGTATTCCATGCAAATGCGGATCGCATTGGGATTGAGCAGTCCCTGACCACTGCCGATCGGACTGCCGGCGGGCATGACGGCGGCGGCACCGGCGTTTTTGAGCCGTTTGGCCATGAGAGGATCGTCTGAAGTATAAACGAGCACCTCGAATCCTTCGCCGACGAGCGTTTCGGTGGCCTTGAGTGTTTCAATAGGGTCGGGCAACAGCGTTTTGGTATCGCCGAGACATTCGAGCTTGACCCAGTTCGCACCGGGATTGCCCATTTGCAGCAGAATTTCGCGCCCGAGTCGGGCAACGCGAATGGCGTCATCAGCGGAAAAACATCCCGCCGTGTTCGGCAAAATGGTGTAACGTTTTGTGTCGATAAAATCGAGAATATTCTGCCCGTCGGCGTTGATGAGCCGGTCGCGACGCACGGCAACGGTCACGCATTCGGTGCCGGAAAGATCGAGGGCTTCCTGCATGATCAGGAACGAGGCATAGCGTCCCGTCCCGACAAACATGCGACTCTGAAATGTGTGTGAACCGATCACAAGCGGCTTATCGTGGATAGGTGTCATAATGATTTCATGAAAAAAAGTAGTGGAGTGTTAAAGTTTATGATTCATTCGCTGACTCGGTACTCAAGTGCCTCAACCGGCGGAACTCATACACGGCCAGACAGACGGCGATCGAGGTGGCGATGCCGTCAGAGATGGGAGTGGCGATCCAGATACCGTCGAAGCCGAAATATGGCGGTAAAATATAGTACAGCGGGATCAAAACCACGACTTGACGAATCATCGTCAGCATGAGTGCGATGGAACCGCGTCCGGTCGCCTGGAAGTAGTTCGTGGTGATAATCGTGAAAGCAACACCGGGGAACAACAGCATGAAAATGCAGACGGCACGTTCGGTCAAGGGTGCCAGATCGGGCGTTTTGATCAGGAAGGGATACAAGACCCAATGCGGGAATACCAGGACAATCAGCGTGTAACCCGTCCCCAGCAGGAATACCACGCCCAGCATGAGGGCAAAGGCTTTGGCAACCCTCGCATACTTCTTCGCACCGATGTTGTATCCAACGACAGGTTGTCCGCCCTGGCTGATTCCGAGAACGATCGCGAAGATGAGGTGAAAAACCGACACGCAGATTCGCAACGCGGCGATTCCGTCATTGCCGGTAAATTGTTCCATTTTTTCGTAGCGCAAGAACTGGTGGTTGATCAACGCGATGATCAGACAGGCGACCAGGTTCATCAGACAGGGTGCCAATCCGTTATGACAAATCTGGCCGGCTCGCCTGAAATCAAGCCGAATGTATTTCAGCCGCCAGCGCAACAGCGTGCGACCGGACAAATAGTACCACGCGATCCAAACGGTCGAAATCGCTTGTGCAATGACGTTCGCAATGGCGGGGCCTTCGAAATCTGTTTTGAGGACAAAGAGAAAAAACCACGAAAGCACGATGTTGGAAACCGCCGAGATGATCAGCGTGAGCATGGCGATATTCACTTTGCCTTCGCTACGCAGAAAACTGTTGATGCCAAATGAAACCTGGTTAAAAAACGTGCCAAAGATAATAATGCGAAGGAAACGTTTGGCCAACGGCAATGTCACTTCCGTGGCACCGAAAAAATACAGTAGTTTTTCAATATAAATCAGCCCGAACACAGTAAAAAGCACCGTGACCACCAGAAACAGGCATAGGGCAACGCCCATGAGACGTTCGGCCTCATCTTTTCGGTTTTGACCCAAACGAATCGAGAGCAGCGTGTTGGTGCCGATTCCGATCATCATGGCCGCCGAAAGCATGATCAGCATAATCGGGACAGTCAGCGAAACGGCAGTCAGATAGTCTTTGCCGAACACATAGTTGATGAATATCTGGTCAATGACGCCGTAAGACATATTGACGAGCATTCCAGTCACGGCAGGCAGCGAAAACCGCAAGAGCAATCGCCCAACAGGCTGTTCGCCCATAAATTTTGCCTGGTCTTCACGATTCATTTGCCGCGTCTCAAAACTGCGTCGTTTTTTCAATATCCCATTTTGCCATGCGTCCGAAGCGTCGGCATCAGACACAAAGTATAATCCGCATTCGGAATTTTGACAGGTGGGCGAAATCTCAATGAAAATCGTGCATATTACTCGCGCATTTCGTCGGCCAAGCGTTTGAGTCCCTCTTCCGTCGAGACGATAGGGCGGTAACCGAAATCATTTTTGGCACGGGAAATGTCAAACCAATGCGAGCGTGCCAATTCCATCGCAAGAAATCGTGACATGGCCGGTTCACCTCGTAATTTTAGTAAACCGTACCAATTTTCAAGAAATAGCCCTTTCAACCATGCCGAACGATAGGAAATCGATTTCGTAATCAAAGGGAGTTTGGCAATGGTCAGCAGCTCATTAATGAAGTCCCAGCAATTGACCGGCTGTCCCTGTGATATGAAGTAACTGCTTCCCGCAACGGGACTTCCCTCAAATAAAGCATCACCGGCCAAGAGGTGGGCGTGTGCCGCATTTTCGACGTAAGTGATGTCGATCATGTTGGTTCCGTCACCGATTCGGCGGAGTTTCCCCTGTTTTGCACGGGCGATCAAGCGCGGGAAAAGGTGGCAGTCACCGGGTCCCCAAATCAGATGGGGACGCAACGCACAGGTCAGCAGCCCGTCGCGTCCGTTGGCGGATAAGACCATACGCTCGGCAATGGCTTTCGTTTGAGGATAATGGGCATACGAGTCACTGGGGTACGGGACGGTTTCGTCAATGCCTTCCTGATTTTTGCCGTTGAAAACCACACTGGGACTGCTTGTGTAAACCAGTTTTCTAACGCTATTTTTGACGCAACCATCAATGACGCAAAGGGTTCCGATTGTATTCGTTTCAAAAAACGGCTCCCAGCGACAGGCTATGCCCGCAACTGCGGCGGTGTGATAAACGATGTCAATCCCATGACATGCAGCACAACAATCCGCCATTTTGCCTACATCGCCCAAATAAACATCAACTTCAAGCTGATCGAAAAAGGGGTGATGGTTTCGGCAAAAAACGCGAACCTTATCGCCTCGGTCAAGCAATTGCCGGACGATATATTGTCCCAAAAATCCGCTTCCACCTGTGACTAAAGCGTACATAAATTAAAGAACATCCAAGTTTTTGTAATCATTACATCATATCACCAGGAAATGTGGCTTTATTTAACACACCTTAATCATACGGTGCCTTGCCTTTTGTGACAAGCCTTTTCATGGACAGTTCTATGATTTTTCTTGACAACAATTCATTTGCGACCTAATTTTCATCTAGTTTCCTGGCAAATACAGCAAATTATGAATCAAGGCACAAAAAAATGGCAAGTGACACGCATAATAGTCGAGCAATTCGGGGTTATCTTGAAAACGCGTTGCGTCAGGTTGAATCGGCGCAGGCACAAGTGGCGGCTGTCGAAAGCCGGTTGGGGGAAATCAAGTCGCAAATCGACCATTCGCTGGAGGCCATTGACACCGTTTTGAAGCAATTGGAAGTCAACGAAAGCACTGCGGAAAAGGTTCGCAGTGATGTGGCTGCAACGCTTGGCGAGATGTTTGAGCAGATGACGAGTATTGTCAATGGCGCCCGCGACCAGATGCTGCATTCCCATGACGGTGAACCGGTCGCTCAAACCGTTGCGGAAACACCGACCGTTGCAGAAACACCAACTGTTACGGAAACTCCGACGGAAATGGAATCGCTGACCGGGCGTCAGGCTGGTCAGCGTGCGTCCGAATCGCTTTGCGAAATGATTGCGACCATTGTCGAAGAGGAGAACAACCCGCAGGAACCGGAACGACACGCGGAAACTGCCGCAACAGCTCAAGCACTGCCCGACTTGGAAGACAACATGGAGGAAAACGCGGAAGGTGACACGGATGAAACTGAGGTTTCGACAGGTCCCGGCAATACGAGTTCGTTAAGCGAGTTGCTTGCCAAGGCCAAAGCCGCGACGGGCGAAACGGAGCGTGGTGATTCTGAATTGATGTCGTTCGACGATAATCTCAATGACGATGAGGAAGACCCGCAAGCCGTCAGCGAACTGCTGAAAAGCACATCCGGCTCGGTCATTGTGAAGAACTGATCCGGTGTGGGAGACACGGAGACGGTTTTGTTGATTGTGTTGAATAACCGGCGTGTTTCGATTCGCCGAATAACGCCATTGTAGCAACTTGTTGCAATATTTGGCTTCTATTGATTGTTTCATCCCCTTTGTGTGAAATGTGCCCATCAGAGGTTAAAAACGTGAAATTCACATAGAGCGGGTTACGATAATTCTTTTGCCTGACAGTCACTTGTTTTGGAATCACCGACGATCAGGCAAACTTATTCGTGTGGGTTTTCTTTTCCATCAACTTGTCAACGGACTAACGGGAAAGACCACAAAGTGAGGTCTTGTTCAGAGCACCTGGGAATAGGATCGGTCGCTCGCCTCGCTATTTACGATTTTCAAAATTCTCATCACAAGGAGTCTATTTATGAGAAGAACACTTGTTCAGTGCTCGGGGTGCGCGCAGTGGTCATGCGTGCCGAATTGTCTTTTCCAATTCGCGGGTCAAACCGCAAAAATACTGCTGTGTGCCGCGGTGGTATTTGTTGTTGCAGGAAGGGGAATGGTTATGGCACAGGTGCTACCAATTGTTAACGGCTCTGGGAATGTTCGACGTAATGTTGAAGATACTGAGAATACTCTTGTTAACACTGGTGTCCACATGACAAACAATTTCATTCTCGCAAATAATGGTGACGTCACAGCCGGCTACAGTCTGACCAACCAAAGTGCCGGCGTAATAAGAAACACCGGTAATATCGTGGTTGGTTATCAGTCTAATTTGGCGACTCCCTCATATGACCTTAACAACAGCGGCCATATCCATGTGGCAGATAGTAACACCGTGACCATTTATAACGGAGTGGTCAACAATACCGGAAATACTGAAAATACTGGAACGTTTTCCGGTTTCGGCAGAATCAAAGGGAGGGATAACACGGGCACGATTTTCAACAACACCGCCGGCGGCCTTATCGCGCCGGGGTTTACTGACGGTATCACAAAATGGTACACAGGCGACGATGAGATGGGAACATTCACCATCCAAGGCAACCTGAACAACATCGGCGGCGACTTCAATATCAAAATCGATGGCAATGACAATGATAAGGTCGATGTCACCGGTGATGCCGTCATCAACGACGGAAAGGTCCGTGTCAATGCGGTCCTGGACGACGGCGACGTTTACGATGTCACGAAACAATATGTTTTCCTGACCGCCGGCAATCTGGAAGTGGACCGCAAACTGGTAGTCGACGGGAAAGTAGGGGCATATACATTCTACGGCGATTACGACGAAAATGACTATTGGCTCCAAATGAAACTCGCCCGCAATTACGCATTTCCCGGTCAAACGTTCAACCAGCGTGCCGTCGGACGTTACATCAACGGGCTTGGCAACTCCGATGTGGTTGTGGGGAGTGACTTCGACGATGTTCTGCAGGAACTCGACGGATTGTCGGACGCCGAGACCTTGGTGGCCCTCGACCAGATGGGCGGTGCGATTTACGGGACGCTTGCCAACAGCAGCATCACGAATACGAACAGAACCAACAGTACGCTGCATGACATTCTCCGTCGCGATGCCTTCGGTCCTTCATGCGGAACGAATTATGCAGACGCATGTGCCCCGGCCTGTGGAACGGCTTCCGGTCAAAGCGGGCCGTTCTGCCGCAATGCCTGGGGAGTCGTTTACGGAACCGGCGGTCACACACGTTATGACGGCAACGCCTACGGATACGACCAGTCGTTCGTCGGCGGAATGGTCGGACTGGACAAACGCTTTGGGCATTGCACCCGGGCGGGTTTTTATACCTCTTACGGCGAAGGCCGGATTTCGAGCAATCTTCTTGAGAGAAGCAAGTCGAAGGAACTCCAGGTCGGTCTTTATCTCCGCAAAGAAATGCTGATCGGTTACATGCTCCTCAGCGGCGGGCTTGGTTACAACCAGTATGACACGGAACGCACAATTTCGTTTATGAATCGCAGAGCCACGAACAGACACAACGGGATCGTCGGCACGGTTTACGGCGAACGCGGCCTGGAAATTCAAGGCGCGTTGGCCAAATGGCAACCGTTCCTCGGCTTGCAGTACATCGGCAACCAGCAGCAGGGTTTCACCGAAACCGGTGCCGGCAGCTTGAATCTTACCGGTGACATCACGACCGGAAACAGCTTCCGATCCCTGTTCGGCACGCGGCTTAGTTCCGATCTTGCCCGAACACATCGCGGAACACTTGCGTTGTTCGGCCAGGCATACTGGATGCATGAGTTCCTGAACCCGACTTATGCGGCATTCACCGCGCAGTTTGGTGGTGCGCCTTCCGCCACGAAATTTACGGTTCACGGCAACGACGCAGCACGTGACTGGGCCGTTCTCGGAACCGGTTTGACTTATGATCGCAGGAACTGGAGACTGTTCGCCGGTTACGATATCAGCATGAACAAGCAACAAGTGTTACACGCTGGAAATGCAGGCTTTGTTTACGGCTGGTAGGAATTGAGGTTTACGAAGATCATTTGCATCCCGTTAGGGATGCATCTCTCGGTAGAAAAAAATCTGCCGAAAGATCATCCCGCATTCCGTAGGAATGCGTCCCTGAACTGAAAAAATCCACCACCCCACGACAACGCCTTGGGGTGGTGAACTGTATTGAAACCTTTTGATCAGAATCAATCGTTAGCAATAAATCCTATTCATCATAGCTGAAACGAGCACCATACTCATCAATCCACACTGTCCACAGACCGAAAGTCACAAAGAAATCTGATGGATCATTAACCTCATAATATGCAAATGGCTCTTCATCGAATTCGTCTGCGGTGTCCGATAACCAAACAAACAGCCAACCATTACCATCATTGTCAGTGAAATAGCTCGCTGACACGTCCACCACCCAATTGTAGTTTAACGCCGGGATAGGTTTGGTGCACGTTTCACCGCAAATGGTGCAGGTGCATGTCATGGCACCTTCTTCCGTATCGGTCGGTTCTATCGTGACAACACAGTCGTCCCAGAAATGGTCGCATTCGTCGTCGTCAAAGTCAAACAAATCAAACGGGTTTGAGCCGTCGAGGGTGAAGTCAATCTCATAAGGCACGCCGTCATAGTTGAAGTACAGCTTGGCCGCCGTGTAGTTCGCCATCAGGGTGAAGACGTCTTGATCGATCCAATTGTAATGCCACACGGTCGTGTCCACCCAGTTGGCATTGGAAACCTTAATGTTGGTCACGCCGTCGGGAACCGGGATGTTGTAGAAAACGTCGAAGTAGGCCCACAGCTCGTCGATTCCATTGTCATTTGTTCTCACGGCAGTCGCTTCGACAGGAAAATAACCGGTACTGGCCAATTTGACGCTATAATTCCGACCGTTATCAAAGACCGTGTAGAGATATTGATAGCCTCCTGCAACATTTTCATAATCATAGACCCAACTTCCCTGAGAAACGCCAATTCTGCAATCAGCGGCAATGCCGAAAACTCTGACGTTAATCACCGGGACGTCAAGCCCACACGGATAGGCGGCACCGGTAAGGTTGTCAAACTGATAGTACATGCCGGCCTTGACCGCCCTAACGGAAGTTGCGCCGGGGGCATTGAAGATTGCGAAATTGTCAAAGGTGCCGTCAACGGTACCCCACGCTCCATTGACGTAATACTGCATCGTCACGCCCTCAACACCGGGGAAGTTGACGATGAACATACCGGTAAAGGGATTCGTGCCGTCGAGGGGGAATTCCACGTTGTAGGTCGTGCCATCAACAACGAAACGCATTTGCGCCATTTTGACGTCGTTGTAGTCTACAACCAGCACAAGCTGGTCGCCTTCATTAGCGTCTTTGGTATTCCAACTATACGGGTATGAAGCTATCCATACGTTCGACACACCCTCGGGTACATCCCAGTAGTAGAAGCAATCGAAGTCTGCCCACAACTCTTCTTCTACCTCATCATTCCAGTTCTTCTCGGCCGTCGCGGTGATGGGATGGAAACCTTCTCTATACAACTGGACATTGTAATCCCTTCCGTTATCAAACACGGTGCAAGTATATTGTACGTCTCCGGCCATCGCTGCCGAATCATAGACCCAGCTTCCCCCAACCTGAGCGGGGCGAATGTTACAATCTGACTGGTAGCCGAAAGCCCGGAGGGTAATCACCGGCACGTTGTATTCAAACACACCGTCTTCCCATGTGATGTCATAGAACATGCCACCTTTGATAACCTGGAAAGACTTCGCGCCTTCGGGGATTTCGAACTTCGCGGAATTGTTAAAGGTACCTGTAACGTTACCCCACACGGTGGTCCAATACCGCACGGTTACGCCTTCCACACCGGTGAAGTTGATGGTAACGTAATTCGACCAAACCACCTTACCGTTGACCGTTACCGTTGTGATACCGTTCGAGGTGGTCGAACTTGCTCTAACACTTCCAGAAAATGTATCTTGGTAAAGTACTTTGTTTGCGTTGTCCGTCAGGGTGACTGTCGTCACGCCGTCGGCAAAACTCGTGGCAAGACCGGCCATAGCGGGGATTGCCAGCGCGACGACGAGCGCGATGGCGGAAATTGTTGCGAAAATCTTTCTCATAAGCTAGCTCTTTCTAATGTGAAGCTGTTGTGAATAGTGTCGTTTTGAAACGAATGCCTCAAAACCTGACAAAAAATAGTGAAAAGAAACAGCTTGCCCTATGTTTCTCAAGAATCTGTTTTTTGAATGCAAATAATTACTTAATTTATTTCATAAGTTTATTATTGCTAGAAAACAGATTGAGTGTCAATAGTGAACGCAATAGAATTTGGAAAAAATATAGGGGACATCTGTGTACAAAATAAATATTCTTTTTATTTTAAAAAGTTCAATACAGATCCCATTCCAAAAAAAACCCGTCCCGAACTTACCTTCGGGACGGGTTTTTTATATGTGCAAAGCGTTGAGATCAGAACGCCGTGTGATTATTTCTGTACTCTTAACGTTCTTTCAGCGGAATGTATTCGGAAAGATCATTTCCTTCATAGACTTGACGCGGACGGATGATCCTGTTGGTCGGGTTGTCATGCTGTTCCTTCCAGTGGGCGATCCAGCCCGGCATACGTCCGATGGCGAAAATCACCGTGAACATGTTCGTTGGAATGCCAATCGCGCGGAGTAGGATGCCGCTGTAAAAATCGACGTTCGGATACAGCTTTCGGTCGATGAAATACCGGTCTTCCAACGCAAGCTCCTCCAACTTGCGGGCGATGTCCAACAAGGGGTCATTGTGTTTGAGTTGGGCAAAGACCTTGTCGCACGAGGCTTTGAGAATTTTTGCGCGGGGGTCGTAATTTTTGTAAATGCGGTGCCCGAACCCAAACAGCCGGAACGGGTTCGTCTTGTCTTTGGCCGCTTCGATGCAGTGTTCCGGCGTCAGACCACCGGCATAAATATTGTCGAGCATTTCCATGACCTTGACGTTGGCCCCGCCGTGCAGCGACCCCCACAGCGCACTGACACCCGACGAGCAGGACGAAAACATGTTCGCCAGCGACGAACCGACAACGCGGACAGTTGCCGTACTGCAATTCTGCTCGTGGTCGGCGTGCAGAATGAGAATCAAGTTCATCGCGTCCTCAATTTCCGGCGTGATTTCGTATTGCAAATAGGGATACGAAAACATCATGTGCAGGAAATTGGCCACATAGCGATGTTTGGGATTCGGGTAGATGATCGGCAAACCTTGAGAGCGGCGGTACGAATACGCGGCAATCGTCCGAACCGTGCTAATCATTTGCGCGGCGGCTTCGTTGAATTGCTCGTCATCGTCCAGCGTCAGGTAATGTTTGTAATAACAGGCCATTTCACTGATCGCTGCGGACAGACTGGCCATCGGCGGAGCACTTGGCGGCAACATTTCGATGCGTTGACGCAACCCTTCGTGCAACAGGGCGTTGTTCGTCAGGCGATTGCGGAAGTCGATCAGTTCGTCGTTTGTCGGAAGTCTTCCGAAAATCAACAGCCAAGCCGTTTCGACGAAGTTCGGCGAGGGAATGTCGAATTGCTCAATCGGAATGCCACGATAGCGCAAAATGCCCGCGTCACCGTCGATATAGGTTACCTTGCTGCGGCACAACCCCGTATTGGCCAGCGACGGGTCATACGTAATCACGCGGTGCTCGTCGTACAGCTTACCGATGTCAATGGCTTTGGTGCCGTCCGTACTTGTAAGGACGGAAAGTTCAATCTGCTTGCCGTCAATCGACAAAATGGCTTTTTCATCCGACATGGTTTAACCTTTCTTCCGCCGCGCTGGGACGCGAGTAATAGGGTTGCAAAGTCCACAGATCATCCGATTCGCCTGAGAGCAACCGTTCCCAAGCAATTCGTGAAACGCCGAGTGCATTTGGCGACCATAGCGACTCGTCAAGCAACTGTACGTTTTCCGGCTTTTGGGCGGCAATTTTGTACAAAATCGGCCCGCAATAGACAAGCGTCACATCGACGTTCGCTAATTCCCACCATGCGGCAAAGGTCAACAAACGTCGCTCATCAACCGGTTCGGGGTACAATTCTCCCGTAAAATGGCGACTCGGTATCAACTGAAACGTCTGAGCCGACACTTCGCCGCGTTGGGCATCAATGGCCGCCGTGACACATTGCCTATTTTTCCCGTATTCACAGCTTTGTGCAAGACACACATTGGCGGCAATGGCCTGTAAGGTGTTGACACCAAGCAACTTGGCACCAACGGAATATGCAAGCGTCCTCGCTGTTGCAAGCCCCACCCGCAATCCGGTAAACGATCCCGGCCCAAGTGCCACGGCCACAGCGTCAAGTGACTTGACCGGCCAATCGGCCTGCTGTAACACAGTCTGAATCGTCGGCACAAGCGACTGCGCACTTCGCTGACCGTCTGGCAACTCGTTGTAAAGCAACACCTTACCATCGAGAGACACCGCAACACTACCGCGTTTTTCGGTGGTTTCTATGGCAAGTAATCTTGTCATGTTTATGCAAACCAATGTATTGCAATAAGTTATGACGGAACACGACGGTGAAAAGCGTTTTTGGCTGACAAAACAAAATATCTGTTACAAAAAACGCCACCTTACAACAAACATTGTACGCGATGTTGGAAAAAATGAAAGAGGATGAAACCCTGCCCGGATCGTGCGGGCAGTCCGTCCCCAAGTTCCCCAGAGAATCTTCCGTCCTTTTCGGATTTTCCATCGTATTAGCCCAAGTTCGACAGTCTTGCCCATATCGTTCTTGTTTTTCC